>Ga0075437_14590_pt1 | contig 23534 bp, 18 predicted proteins | sample MintriMetagenome_FD_74266 | JGI IMG/M metagenome (GOLD analysis project Ga0075437, IMG submission 74266) | Marine eukaryotic communities from Monterey Bay, USA to study complex ecological interactions - Minidiscus trioculatus and... | ecosystem: Environmental > Aquatic > Marine > Unclassified...
GAGAATGGAATCTTTGCATCAGTAGGTTGTAATCTCAATTCCACAGAGGCAACTGTTTCCATATCATCGTCATCTCCATTCGCGGAAGAAGGCCGAGCTAATGTAAGGATGAGTGATGATCGGGCTGCAATCTCCTCCAAGGATGACGATGAATCACTTGTGGTAGACGCATCATCATCATTATTACTATTATCAACAGTTATCAAGGGAGCAAGCCAATCATATCTGTCAGTATCACCAATAACGTCATCTTCCCCCTTGTTATTATTCATACTAATCTGATCATTAGTATCAACTAATCGATTTCTCATCCGTCTTCTCAATCCACTCAAAACTTCTGTATATCCCACAGCCTGTGCATACGAATTATACATATCAAGTACTGGAGTAACCACTGTACCAACTAGAACTTGTTCAAATGCAGTCCAATTCGTTGAACTTGATAATGTAATTGCTGTTGCATCAAATACTTCTAATGTTAATTTTGTTATTGATGGTAAGTCGTCTATATTAGTTGCTAGGTAGAGACGATATCGATTGTTGTTTGGTGTGTCATCCTGTTTATTGTCATCAGTAGATGACGATGCAGTTTGTATGAGCATGCCCTGAGAGTTGAATGAATTGCATCCAAGGGTTGTTAGGAGTGAAGCGAAAGAGGATGCTGATAATGATTGTTGTTGTTTATCATGTGATATATTGCAATCCCATGCGTCTGATATAGGCACTAGATTAAGCCTCACATTGCTATTACCGTATGAAAGTTGCTTTGTATCATGTCTACTAAGTTGTTGATGGTAGGACATACCACTACCGAGCAGCTTCTTTCTATGATTTGTGTTTGTTAGTGCATCATTATGAAAAGTTGAAAGTGATGCATGAGATTGCAATGAAGTAATGGTGGTGAATGCTAATGTTAATGGAACAACTACTACCCCAGCTATCTGTAGTATTACTAGCAGCGCTAATATTGATATCAGCCGCCGTCTTATCATCATAAACATGTATTCTTCTTCCTACAAGATCAGCCGTCGTCAGTCGTCGTCGGTCGCATCCATCACCTCGCTTATAACACATAGCAGTCACATGTCCACCATTAGAAGAAGGATTCTAATTGTAAGTTACAATTTCTTACTGGCCAAGCAAACACATCTACTAGAATATGATCTCCTATTGAATGTTATACAGTCTATATCTAATTTGTGTTCTCTTATACAAGCTATCCAACTGGTGGATCAATCGTCTTTGAAAGTTTTCCCTTCATTTCTTTTATTTTGAGTTTGAGCTCTTTCAATATTCTGCTCATGAATTAGTTCTTTTTCGTGCTGGTTCGATACCTCTTCATCTTGTTGCGGCTCAGTTGTTTGATTCTCATCACTAGCTTTGCCTTGTTCGGGAGAAAGGATATCTCTCTCATTCTCTTTAATCTCTCCCATGGTGTGGGAAAGCAAATCCGACTCTTCGGATTTGTTCTGTGTATCCTCTAACTCCGCAAGTACCTTCTCGTTCTCCTCGACCTTGCTGATGAGTGAACGGAGCAATGCATTGACCTTAGCCTTCTTGAGGTTTGCATTTTCCTCAAGGCTTGATAGCTCCTCATCTCTCAGCTCAAGTTCTCTCTCATTTTGATTACCAACACCGACGAGATGAGGCAACAGAGCCGAAATTTTCGACTTGTAACGCTTTTCAGTATCATGCAGATTGGATATTTGTTCTTCGTGAATCTCTTCTTTATTGTCCTCCTCGTTCTCAATGAAGTTCGATAACATAGATAGAATCCTCTCCTTGTGCTCAAGCCGTTCAACTTGTGGGTCTACGATGATAACATCGTCATATTCTTCTAACCTTAGAATCTCATCTTCATCCATATCATTGAGTTGATCTACTGCACCCCTCAGTGTGGATTCCAGTGTGACAAGAGTGGGATCACCATAGCAACCAAGTGTTTCGTCAAAAGGATCATCACATACACACTGCGGTACTTCTTGGCACCAATCACAAACGCCTCTCCCAGAACAATTTGACGGACACACTAGATGAGGACAAACCACACCCAATCGTGGACATTTCACAGTGTATCCATGTGGACCTACATCGATCTCCTGTCCCTCGTAGTCACATTGATAAACCCAACCATCCACAACAATGTCAATCTTTGAGTCAACGGTGTTACAGTATGATTCCAAGCAAACAGAGGCAGGGGTATTTGTTACAAAACAACGACTGCTAAGAGAGAATACTTCCCCAGAAATCGATGGGGTACTCGTTTTATCGGCACATGATTCAATATTATCCATCCTCATTGGACATGAAGTTCCACCAACACTTGATGATGAGCAATCGGCCTTGTGGTTATGAGTGTAGTCACAGCCAGAAGGCTGATGGTAATCAAACAAGTGTTGACTTTCCTGGGGACTACTATCGTCATTACAAAAGAAGCCACGGCTATACTCGGGTAGCACAGTGTTGAATTCTCCAATACAGTCTCCATCGACAAAGCCACACCCAGCACCTCGGCCGAAGAGAGGGACTGTTGACCTGTAAAAGGATGCTCGGTACCATCCAGAGTCTTCCAAAAGAGCCAAGGTTAATGGACTTAAAGAAAAGGCATTGTCAGCCGAACCACCAATTGGAGTGAAATCATCGTCAAAGTGGTATCGAGGATCAAACGAGTCACCAAAACAAGAGGACGTCTCTTCTCTACTCAGCCTTGCACCGAGTAGACTCTGACAATCAAAGTGGTTACGTATTACTTGTCTCACTGTAGGGGTGGTGATTTGGAAGTAAGGATCGACGCCGTAGATGCCCAGTTCTATACTTGATTGTAGAATGTTGGGTACATAGAGTGTTTGCTCAGTACCATCAACACAGGTTACAGCCTTTTCAGTTGATCCAAATGGCTGGCCCGTTTCCGGGTCACGGAAGAGATGGAACAGATAAGGACTTAGCCCAAGCAATTTACCAACCTCGAGAGTCAATGAAGATATCAGACGGAGATTCTCCTCCTCTGAAACTTCCCCCAAAGATACATCTATATGTCCAAGGCAAATATCTATGTTTGCACTGATAGGACGCATGAACTGGTCAAATGAACATACGGTGGCATACGAAACAAGTTTCGCATCACTTTTGTCAGTGTAACAATGAGGCCCGTCGATAGTGACATAGATGAGAGTGTCAGTGTACGGGAAGCCTTCTGTCAGGTGATGTGGCTGAACCTCCGCCTCACCACAAACGTCTTGGTATGGAAATATATTATCAATTGATGGGAGGACAGAGAGAGACCCGGCCCAAATCTCTGATATTGCCGGTAGGACATCTCCTGTGAGGGTTTCAATCCTTGATATTGTTGCCATGTTGATAGGCTCTGCAGGCTTCCTCCGGTTTTTCTTCGACTTGTGTTGCTGCTTATAACTGAGAAGATGATCAGTTGCAAATGTAATCCGAAGCGGCTGGTAGTCATCCCCATCACCATAGTTGACAAAAGTTTTACGGTCTGTATCAGGTGCATCAAGTGATGACAGCATCGAACGAGTATTCTCTTGAAACATGAAACTTTCATACTTGGGTACATTGATCGGGACAGAGGATGTTAACCAACTCTCCTTTAATGGTGATGAGGAATCTAAAGTGCTAGAGATGGCAGCCTCTTGATATTGTAAGAATGAGCCGTGGAGCTTCCTTGGTCGAGAAATTGCCATGGCTGAGTGAGACCTCGACTCGGGATCTAGAGAGGCTCCGTTCCATGTATTTGACACCGTTGGACTTCGGTATACAAGGCTAGGTTCCCATGCATCACACTTCTTGGTGGCCAGAGGTGTATTATCATAGGGCTCATCTGAATCGTCTTCACCCCCAAGGTAAGAGATCTTCGATTTGTACCGTTCTTCTTCTTCGTGCAAGATGGACAGCTCATCATCTTCTTGTTGTAAATCTGTTTCATTCTCCTCTGCTCTGCCAACAAGACGGGATAGCAGTGACATCACCTTCTGTTTGAGCTTCATCTCTTGATCACGCATAACAGATATTTGTTCTTCCTCTTGTTTCAGAACATTCTCAAGGTCCTCGCTTTTATCAATAAGGAGGGGTAGCAGCACCGAGACTTGCTCTTTATCTTGTTGCATTTGTTCATTTATGAGTGATAGTTCTTCATCTTCATCATATTCCATTCGCTTCAGGCGTTGATCGGCATTCAAGTCTGATTCATACAAAGGATCCTCACTACTCGCTGCGAGCTTCCTTGATGTACCGCCACCATCAGACAATTGTATAGAATCATCATCTTCTTCTAAGGAGGACTCGTCAGTGATATTGGACTCGGTTGTAGCCACATCATGCTCCCTTGACTTGAACATGCTAGTATACCACGGATCAGATTCAACGACCTCATCTTCTTCAGAAGAGATAACAGAATCAGCTGTGGGGCTCTCTGTATCTGACTCAGGCAATGGCAGTGTCGGAGCCATGGTCGGGGCCTCCGTCGATGAGCAAATGGGCTCGCTGCCATCAATAAGCTCAGGAGGATGACAACTCTCAAATAACGGCCGCCACATGCAACCTATACCCGACTCTGCGCACTCAAGTTCTGTCTCTAATGCTCCACAGTTACAGTCTGTCGTATTATCGAACAGTGTTAATCCCACTCGTTTGGCTAACTCATCCTCTGTCATGCCATCAAGTTTCTCCTCCTTGGCAAAGATCTTATTGAATGGCGGTCGAGCTCCGTACAATGACCTATCAGTCATCTTGTATTGTCCATCTTTCTTCTCTCGGACCAGCCATGCGAAGTAGGCTGTACCTGTGGGGCCTGGCGGACCGATGATCTTCTTGCGGAACATGAGACGTCGTTGTTGATGCTTGTAGAGGTCTTCTCCTTCTTCTCCGTTCTCTTCCTTCCATTCCTGACAGAAAGCATTTCTATCCTTTGTATTATAAAGCATATCCATATCGAGAATGACTTTATCTTGACCTGGATTGAAACGCTGAGCCAAGTTGACTGTCTCCTTGCAGTACGGATACTTGAAGCAGAAGGCATATGTCGCTGGAGTAAAGGGAATGACAGGCTTGAAGGTACCTGGTGTGAACATGAGATCTACATGTCGAGCGACGTGATGGTATGAATTGGTTATCATAAACCATTCAGTATTTACTTCAGCCTCACACAGATCCATGAAGTCAGGTGCTCCTCGGTGCTGTGTCCGAACAGGAACATCCGTCAGCTCATCGTAATCATCGTGTGCTCCTGCAACAGGGGGTACCATAACAACCACCTCAGAGAAAGGATGATCTTTCTCATCCAAGTTCGATATAAGATGTAGAGATCGATCGAAGAACCACTCACTCACAACCAAGGTTATGTCAGACTTTGTAGGATCCCAGGGAGAGTATAGCTTGGCACCGTGAATAATATACTCAGGGCCCAAGTGACGAGGGATCAAGTTGGTTGCTGCATAATTGTGAATGACTGGCGTATACTTGAAGGGATCTTCCCTCTCCCAAATCTCAGCCCACTTCTTAAACATATCAATATTGTCTGAGAGGGTGATGTTCTCACCTTCCTCATTCAGCATAATCTTGGGAGCTAGGTCGGGAACGATACCCAAGGTACCTTCTACCCACATTTGACTCATTCTATAATCATACGGGATGGAGTTGTACGGGCAAGGAGCCTCGACTTCTAATTGACCAACAAGACGCTCGAGCAAAGGGTGGGAAGTGTTGTAAATGGCATTCCCATTCGTATGATGCAGCAAAGAGATGGGAATCTTTTCGTAAAAGTTATCCCACTTATCCCCATCGTATTGTCTGTATATGTGGAGAGTAAACATAATGTGAGCTTAAATGAGCACATGATGTGAGCAAACTATAAAAAGATACCAAAACAATATATAAACTCACGCTCCCAGAATAGCAAACGGTCGATTAACCTCAATCTCACTCAACACCACATCTAACCAATGTGCTTTAATAGGGACAGAATCACCCTCCATCAAGTAGAAACCATCATATTCGCCCCACTCTCCACTCTGGATAATGCGGAAGGCAGCCTCAAACTGTCGATTCGGACCATTCACCCAATTGTACAACTCCTCTTGTGCCGAGGGGATATACAAATCCAACTCCTGAGGGATGTTAGCCTCAATAGCATAGATATTACCAAAGCATTGACTCCATCCGCCCGGTTCAAAGAATTGATCAATAATTGCATCAACCGCCTTAATTGCAACATCATTCTCACTAAATGTTTGTGAATAGAATAGGAATACATCTGCCTTGGCAGACTTCATTGCATCACTCCCTACTAAATCAAACAAGTGTCGATCACCAATTGTTGCTTGATTATAAAGATTCCGTCCATTGGTTGTATTTGAATTGTACGATACCAACTCTCCATAGTTGTCTACTTCATATCGTTCTTCTTCTACATCATCATCATCACCTATATCATCACTTGCAGCCTTACACGGCGGCAAAGCATTCCAACATGTAAACGTCGTCGGAAGAGCCTCTGCATCGAATTCACAAAATGGTCGAACAATTGCAAGTCTAGTCTTAATCTCATTAACACTTGTATCATCATCATTATTATTAGCAGCCTCAGCCGCTGCTAAATTTTTCATAACCTGATTATCACGTGTAGCAACTAACGTATCTAAACTATTCGTACTTGTATAGTATGAACTAGAAACGTATGGATGTTCATATACAAATTCAGGACGTTGGGAACCTAATAATATTTCCTCTTGTGAGGAGGTACCACCGTTGTCAGAATCTGATAAGTCTCTGTGATTTGGTAATTTAATAATATGTGAAATGCCCGGTATTAACGAAATTAAATCGAATGATGTGTTAATTATAGATTGGGATATATTACTACCACTGAATATAATAAATGTGCCAAGTAGTAATGCTGTTATTATATATATTCTATTTCCCTGCTGTTGTAATAAATAGTTATTGTTTGTAGAGGGATATGCAGTTGAGTAATGTTGTGGTATCCTTTCATTATTTTGACTGTCTAATGCTTCTGTATCGTTATCGTCTTCGTCATCATTGTAATATTTAGCAGTGACACTCATAAATGGTTGTTGTCCGCCGTTAGTTATTATGCCTTGATGGAGAGTAGGGGCTGCTCGATGATTATTACTATTATGACCATTATTTCTAATTTGGCCTGACATGTGATGCGGATTATTCCGTATACGTGACGTTGGTAGAAATATACCCCTGTTAATATTATTTATATTAGGTGTATTATCAATAGTACCCGCTTGTCTATATGACGATATTATTGGAGGGTCATTAACAGAAGAAACTTGTGTCATCGTGTTAATTTCCACAGAACCTTGAGACGAATGTTGTGTGGACTCGTCACTCGTTCGTCTCCGGCCTGGATGATGCATTGTGCTTGATGCATACATAATTATTACTATGTTAGTCTATTGTAGATTATCCGCTTATAGGGCTACTCATCGTCTATTATTCATCAACTCTTTAGTACCTACCCAGGTTTTGCAACTACTACTAGAGAAGGTGAAAGTGAGAAGGTGTATTCTTTCTTTCTTTTTTATTCGGGAAGGGGAGAACCAGTACTATTAACTTTGTGGCTAATATCCTATATAGAGAGTGATTCATACTGCTATAAGGTAGATAAAAGATGAAAGTATGTAAAGATAGATATAACTTGCAGTTGCAACTTATCACCTACTGGTATCCTATTCAAAGTGCTCGCTGATATCCTTTTCAAACTCAACTCTCAACCTTCTTTTGCCTTTGGCTTTCTAAGAATCTTCGTGTAATCAATCATTTGGGGTGTAAACTTCTTTCTATGTCTCCATGGTATCCATTTATTTGGATTCTCCCATTTCCATGACGGCATCTTACTTGTTGCTGTATCATCACCTCCATCCCAATCGGGATCTCTTTTCCACCTTTTTGGAACACGATGTAAGCCAACTGCAAATATCTCAAGATCTCCCTCTTCATCAATGTGTAACCTGAGAAAGTTCTTCCAATGCTCCATCCTTAAACTAGAGAATCCTTCATCATATTGGCATCGAAGGTAGTTCAGACTGATATGGAGCCAGCTTCCACATACATTACCAGCCAGAGGAACAGCAAAGATAACATAATACAAGGCCATGCTACATAGATACTTTAATATTGTAGCCCGTCCAAGCTGTTGATACTTCGAAAAGTCATTTGAATACAAACAATCTGTCCCATCCGAGCAGAGGACATTACACATTTCAACATGCATTGATCCTATCGTACTTGGCAAGTCGAAGATTGACAAGGTACTCTTCAAGAAGGGAGCCTCATGATATAGCCACGAGAAGGTACTTGATACCCATTCATACATTTGTTCGTCAAATCGACAAGATTGGATCAGATCTGGTGATTCGGATGTTGTATTTGTAATGTTCAACAGTTGAAAATCTTGCAATGTATGGGAGAAATGAGTATCCCATTCATCAAAGATTGTATTTGCTAGACCTGTTCCACACATCTGTGTCTCGTTGGAATCGTCTACATTTCGAGTAGTTGCAACTAACCCTTCACTCACTACCAACTCGGCCATGAACTCAACAAACAATAGGCATAACACTGCCGAGGATATCTGGCAGAATGCATGTACCATACTCCACCCTAGATGAGTACGCATCTTGAGACAGGAGCCATCGGTGAATGAGTACGCAATACCAATGATTATTAGAGTGAAGAGAAGTGATATACGTCCCTGTTTGAATATCTGACTGAAGAGAAGCATAGCCCTTCGGAATGCCCATAGAAGTAAACTTCCTAGATTGTGAGTAGGATTTGATGCTAGGTAGTCATCTGGAGGGAAGAAGAGAATAAGGAAGATGTATGTGAGGCAAGGCGGCACTTGATATACACCGCAAGTAAGCCTTAGCACTTACTGTACACTCCACAGAGAGGAAAGAGGGAAGAAGAGACACCAAAATGAGTCACAGCCCAAAGGACATCAAGTCTCCAGTTTCTCCATCGGAATTGCCTACAATAAGTGATTCGCGTTAGCCTGATACAGTCCAAAGGGATGTACAAGAATGTAACAGCAACTACTTACCATAGATTGAGCCAGCTTAATTGAAGTGATACATTGGTACTAGGATAAGCAGCCACACGTTTGTAATCATAATCCCCAACCTTGATCTGGTCTTCCTGAAAACAGTGTGTCGGATGAAGAAAGGCACCTCCTCCTCCACTAACTATCAGTATTGGCGCCTCCTCCTTACTGACATCGACTTTCTCATTTGGCATTGGCTCAGCATCAACCACTGGTACATGTTTTGTATAGTGATGCAAATCTCCCGCGATTCGTAGCTTAACTCGTCCCTTAAAGTGTGTCCGTATCAACTCTGTAAGATTGTTCTCTTTCTCATTATCGTGCCTGTGATTCTCGTATGCGTTCAATACCCAGTGTGGCACGTGGGATATGACTATAACGGCGTCGTCAGGCTTCAGAGATTTAGCCACATCAGCAAAGAATTGGAATTGTTCAATGTTGATATCATCATCAAGGGCAAGATCGAAACCTAATGCCCACCACCCCTTCGGCAGTTGTAGAGCAAAGTAAGATGTACGCTGTGGCATGAGCCAGCCACCTAGCCAATCTCGTGAGAGTACATATCTAGTAAAGGTAGACAAACCATCAAACCAATCATGGTTTCCTGGTATGAGAAATGCACAAGGGCCTTGATATCTAGACAATAGACTTTCAGTTTCAGGTTGCTCATCACTTGTATCTTCTACTTTCATATCCCACCCCTCAACTGGCAAGGCAGGTTTATGTGTTGAGATGTGTTCCCTTCTAAATGATGGTGGTGGAGGCAAGGCATCTTCAAATGTTCGAAAGAAACGCTTTTCATAGTTCTCTGGAGTGGGATCTGGGTATGCAAGATCCCCTCCATTAATGAGTAACCTTCCTCTTGGTAGTGTTCTCCACCCTGGCCCCGACACAGGCAATGAAGTAACGTCCAATGTTGGCTGTGCAAGGAACCGAGAAACTTGATAGGAACTATTAAACCCATCACCGACATCTGACACGAAGTCAAACCAAAATCCCTTGTCAGCAGAGGAGTCTGTATTATGTCTACAATGGCTGAAATCAAAGACTCCCTCTGCTTTGCCAGACGAGTTACCCTCACTACCAGTAAGCAAAGCTACCTGCATCTTTCGTGCATCGAACCGTCCCAAGAATACCTTGAACGATATCAACATATCAAATCCAGTTGTGAATACAACATTCGAGTACCAACTAACCATTGGTAGCGTTGAGGTAGGCTTTTCAGGTTTCCTTCTTGCAAACTTTTGAATGATGGATTGCAATGGATTCTTATTATCTTTTTCGTGAGTTGCAATGTCTGTATCTTCTTCATCTTCTCCTATCGATGAATCATCGAAATCATTATTACTATCCACCTGATGTATTGGTAAATCTAGATCGAAACTACTACTGCTATTTGATACTGTCATATCTATTGTGTCTGCACCATGCTTTTCCCTTCTGGTTGTAGAGCGTGTATAATAATCCCTATGATGCTTACCAGCGAATTCATTCAAGACATAAGCCCATATATGACCACAAATTGAAATAGCCCATAATATCCATATACTATTTTCACTAGCGGGATGCTCGAATGGGAAGAAGGCTACTTGACAGAAGAGACGTCCATGTTCTGATGAGTCGAATGCTGACAAGTTTCTTGACCAGCAGTGGGAGTATATAAAGCATAGACTTGCTGATATTAGGATCGATTTCTTTACTACTCTTCGAAATGGTCTTTGGAATGCAATGAGGGTGGGAAATTGATGATTGTTTGCTTCTTTGAATGCAACTCCTCTGTTCTTTCCGTTTAGTTTTGGTCTTTGTTGTCGATTAGTATTCCATCCCAACTTAACCAATAGAGAATCAAAGGTATTACCACTTCGGATGAATAACCAAATATAATATAAACCACGGGTTATCAATCTTCCAACCAATAATGCACAGATACTAACAAATACCATGTAAAAGAACAACGCCACTGCAATGATAATATTGTAATTGGTAGAAAATTGTGGTAATACCGTCAATGCAGTAACCGATGCTAACCATATGTACAGAAACGCTAGTAATGAAAAGTATACTGTATCAGCAGTTGCTTGACGTGGTTCTCCCTATATCATATATCATTCGATAGATGGTGAGATGAAAGGCAGTTGAACAAGAAGAAGAACATAAGATATGCACAAAGTCTATTTACTCACCAATGGGTCAAAGAATGGCGCTGCAAAGGACCGGAAGAAGAATAGTATATTAACTAATACAACTATTGATATCCATGGTAGAACTCGTCTTCTATCCGCATTGAAGAGTTTGGATTTTGTTGGGATAGAGTTGTTACTTTTGTTTGATGTTCGGGTTGGATGAATCTTCTTCTTCTTAGATAGGGCTAAGACATTTGTGGTAGTGTATTCGGTACCGCATAGGAGCAACAACAAAAGAGTTGCAGATTTACTATATCTCTTCATAATAATACTCCCTCAGCTACTCCCTATATTGGAGATAGAAGATATCCTTTTGCTTTGGCATCAACATTCAACAACATCAATTTTCTCAAAAAAAAAACTCTAGTTAGGTGTCAGCAGAACACCAACACTAGAAAGGATAAAATTGATATGACATACTTACGTAGTGAAAGAATAGAGACTATTAATATTCTATCTAAGTATAAAACTGGGGTATGAGATATATATGTGGCATGCTAATACTATTGCATACGCCTATTGTAAAGAATATGTTGGCAACTCCCCAATTACTTTTAATTTTAACTAGAGCAACAGATCAACTACTTCACTTAGACTTGTAATGGTATTCTCTTTCAAATCTTCTAGACTCTTTCCTTCATACTCGGGTGCATCTATCCAATCTTGGTATGTTGTGACAGATGGATTGTCTGATCTGTCCAAGATAAAGCTTGGAAACCATATCGTTTTGCACCGCAGTAATCACAAGCATAAGAGTCACCGATATGAAGCACCTCATCTTTTTCTAAGTCTGGTATCCAGTACTTTGCTTGTTGATATGAAGCATCAAAGATCTCCCGTGATGGCTTCTCGTGTTTCACTTCTTGTGAACAAATAAACCAGGAAAAGTGATCATGTATATCTAACATTGGCAATACCGTCTCTATATGTCGTATAGGTGTATTAGAAGTAATCCCCAAAAGTATACTGTTTGATGTTTCCAAAGAAGTTAACAAATGTTGTGCATCTTCCAATACCCTATATCCCTTTGGTGCCGAAATGCTGATATACACGTCGGAAATATCGCTCAAAATCGTCATCTGTATACTTTACATCAGGTTGTGCATGATATAATACTCTAGAGACCGTCGTTCTCCACCAATCTCTACCACTAATGCCCTCCACGCCTCCAAAGCATGGACTTTCTAGTAATCTTTCCTTAAATGCAATCTTAAACCCCTTCTTTAGATCTGATTGTGATGGTGGATTGGGTAATTGACTCCATATAGCGGCATTATAATAACTCTCTACTACAGGTTCCTTTGTTGACAATAATGTACCAGTAATATCTAATGAAAGAGCTCGTATTTTAGACGTCGCTGATGATGGTGTTAGTGATGAGACGAATGTTTGATGTTGATGTTTGAACAGTAGAAGAATGACATAACAAATCTTTAGGTAGTAGTAGTAATGGTGGCTGCTATTGATTGACCACCGCATATTGATATTCTATATCAACCGTATCTCCGCCGTCGTCTTCTAGAATTGCAACTATACGTTGTTGCTCCTATATATACTCATTATCAGAGAATTATGTTTACCGTTTACTCAGTCACACCGAAGATTTGGTGGTACCAAGTTCGAGAATAAAATGACTTCATCTAACCAGCCTACATCGCTCGTGACAAAGTAATCTTGCTTCAAACAATAAATCAGCCATCCTCCGCCCTACTGCTTATACTTCATAATTTGACTCATACAACTGATAGATGATAGAGCAGTTCACTTCGTAATATATTATCCACATCATCGAAGAAAACATAGTTGCAAACTACAATTACAAAGACAAAATGACAATTCAAAATATCAAGCTACTATCAAAGATTGATTCATGGATTGATCGGACACTCGAGGAGAAGCCACATGAGTTATTATTCTCATTCATCTACTTTGGTTATTTCTTTGGATATGGTTGTTCTGTACTACGTCATTATTATGAATCATCTCCTGATCTTTCACTACTATCGGTATAATAGTTTAGTGAAAAAAGGACAAGAATATATTATCGTCTCAGTCTCATGCCCGATCACCGATCCCTCCGCAACATATCAACCATTATCACCGCCGCATTAGTATTGGTTACTACTGCCAAGAATAATAATGCCTTTGGTCGACACTCAGTCAATTTGAGATCACATAGTATGCAATTATTGCAATACCACATCCGACACATACTTCGGCCGCCGACACAACACCAGTAGCAAAACACAAAGTAGTTGGGACATTGAATGAGTGCCTGTAATACCTACTGCTAACAAGACACAAATAACAGTATACTATGACAATACAACGATATCTGAATCATAATGATGGAGATGAGAGATGTTATCTCCTCGTCCTCGTTACTTGAGCTGGGATACTCGACGAGCTCTTTTTTTGGAACTCATAGAGATCGGTCAATATTTCAGTTCACATGGCAAGTGGCGGTGTTTATGAAAGGCAAGAAACAGCTCTATACAATGATGTGCTAATGTTAGCATGGTGCCGTCGGTGTATGGAGCTATCGTCGCTACTCTAGTCACCATTTGTGATAGTTTTGTAGCGGTATCCTTTTTTGCAGTAAGTGATCATAAATCTAAACAACATCAATAGAATGCCACCAAAGCAATGGTACACGGCTATACAGATAGATAACTAGCTAATGATCTAAATGAAAGGTATTATGTGAAGTATTAATCCTACCTTGGCCCCATCCAGTAGATCTAGCTTAAGTCTACCAAGGATACCGTATCTCATTTTTCAAAAAAGTAAAATGAAATGAACTTGCCACCGACCTACTAGTTGATATCCATACATATACTCGACGACTTGATCATTGTATGTAGTCTTCACAATCATAATCATTATTAAATTAGTATATTAGTCAATGGCAATTCGTATTAAGCTACTATCGAAGATTGATTCATGGATTGATCATACTCTCGAGGAGAAACCACATGAATTATTATTTGTAGCAATCTACTTTGGCTATTTCATTGGATACGGTTATTCTGAGCTCCATCATTATCTATCGGTATAAATAGAGTGAAGAAAGAATAAAAGATATATAAGAGAGCGGAAGAAGAAGTAAGAAAGAAGATGTTTGGAACAAAGGTTAAACGCTGGAACAATATGCCAAAGCAAAGCAAGGCAAAGCCGCGGAATGAGCTACCTGTCGCTGTTGCTACAAAGATAGTACAGTCGTCACCCAAGAAAGAGATAAGAGATTCACAGATGTCAATTATGCAACGAAATTTGGACCTTGTTGCAGCTCGTCTTGTACATAAAGTGAATGCAAAGTTGTTCAAGTATGGACTGGGTTGCACATATACATTTATAGTAGAACACGCCTCGAGAGGTATTCCACAAAGCAGACAACAGCTAACGAAGAACTTGAGATTAATGGACTCTCGAGTTCTTTTCAATTGACAAATGAAGTAGAGAAGAAAACAAAGAATTATGGCAAGGCCTTAAATAGTATGCACAAAAGAAGACGGCCTTGGATAGAATACTGCGCACGATTAATCACACCAGTATCAATCCCACTAGATTAGATGTAAACTAAGTTAGATGTAATGAGTCCAACACATATACATCTCACACGGTATAGGTCGCTTCCAGATATTTGACAATCTCAGCTGATTCGAACATTTCTATTCCAGTATTGTCATCCACTAGATATGGTACTTGAAATCTACCTGTCTTTTCAACCATCTTATCTCTATTACTTGATCCTCTAGAACAACTTACGACTCGATGTGGTAGACCTAATGAGTATAACTTCTCTTTGACAGGACGGACAAATGGACTGCATTCATATGCCCACAGTTCGATCGGTTTCATATCTGCATTATCTGGTCGAGCATTTGCCTGTTGTGTCTTTCCAGGATTTCCACGAAGTAATGCTGCCAATGTCGATGTTACTATTGCAAATTGTCGAAATGAAATTGGCCAAAGTGCCTTGGTATCATATAATGTAGTTGATGGGCCATAATTGTCCAATAAATGATCAATTATACTATCATCTCCTTTTATTGTTTGTTGATCATCCTTCATATTGGGATCGTATATGTATGGTAGACTATCAAGATTGTCAAATGCAGGTCTGCATTCATAAGTAATGTCTAATAAGTTGAACATCTCTCTAACCCTTTTACATCTTGCAGGAGAAGATTCATTATCATATAATACAATAGTTTGTACAGGTTGATTTGATTCATCTAATACCGAACTGAAATCTCGTATACGAAGTGGACCTAACTGTAAGGCATACTTGCCATCATCTTCAGCAAATATAGAATCGATCTGCCAGCCTAATACAAATGCACCAGTGGCTAACCGAAGTGCCAATCCAGCAGATGCAGTTGCAAATCCTACAAGATCCGTCGATTCAGTTATGGTTAATGGTTGAGGTTCCGGTATAACAAAATCAGATGGTACCTCTACTTTTGGCCACTGCTGTTTCTTTTGTTGTTGGTCAAATATATTCTCAAATAGATTTAGTTTGCTAGCATGTCTGTGTCCGTGCAGTCTCATGTTACATTTACTTGTGGATAATAGACCTTGTATTAATACATTGCAATTGCAAAATAGTACAACCACCACGGGGCGGAGATGCATGAGTAAGCTTCTTGACATAATATGTTTATAGATATTTATGTTTGATTGGATAATCAGTTGGCACTCTAGATAATGAAATCGTATCGCTGGGGGCACGGGTAGACTTTAGGAGTCCAATATATAAGTTATCGAATAATAACGATAATAACACACTTAGAAGTATAGGATATATATATACTCTTATCTCCAATACTACAATCTAGCTCTCACATTCTACCTCTCAGGGTGCGTCAGTACGTTTGAAACATTATGGTCACAGTATCCTATGAAGTTGAAATTAGTTATGGATTATGAAGTTGAAATTAGTTATGGTTTTATTCGTATTAAATGATGTCGTAGCTATCAAGTGCCGGCAAGAATTATTCTCAAACTCACAGCTTTAATAATAAGTCAACTCAACAACAACAACAATATTGCCAGCCGGCCTACTTCTATTATATAACATTACACCCCCATCCCATCAATCCATACCAGTTAGAACAATCAGAATCTAAAGTTAATCGTAGGCACTCATATTGGCGCGGCATAGACAAAGATAAAAGGTTGTAGCACATAAATTCTTTGCAACAACACAAAGAATCTCACATTGCAATTCTGAGATTCACCGTTGGTACCATACTATCAGAACATTAACTGCTTTCGTATATATTTCCAATCAACTACGGTATTGATTACATATATATATTAGTATTGTAAACATATAAGACATCCTACCAATTTGCAAAAAGAACATACACACACACATCATGAGTCTCAAATCACCACCCGAACAATTATTACTAACCCCAACAAACATAACCAACTTCCCACGTGAGATACATTTAAACATATTAACATTCCTACGTGCTACCGATTTAAGTTCATTACAACGTACGTCACGAACATTTAATAATCGTATATTAATTGGAAAGGTTGTAACTCATTATGCCAATGTTGTGGTGAGTTTTTATGTGTGTGTTTGATGTGTATGTTCTTTGTCCCTTGTTTTGTTGCAATTAGTTACGATGCCTGAGGCATTATATTTATATTTCGGAAGAGGTTTAGTTGGTTATTGCATACATCATATGCAATATGATATGATATTACTGTTGTGATCGTACATATGTGATATATACTGACTGTTGTTTCTGACATAACCTTTCCTACACCTCTCCATATTTCTCTTTATATTATGATCAATAGTACCCAAGTGATCTAACTCTTGGGTTCGACACACCAATTGTGAGTGGAGAAGTTAAATCCGTTGCAGTATGTCAAACTGCTTCATACTTTGCAGCTAATAAGAAATCTAAAAAGAAGAGCAAACAGCAACAATTGGTATCATCTCCTGCATCAACAAATACCACCACCGCCACCGCACCACATAAGGTATACACATATGAAATGTTAAGGAATATGGAAATGTTGGTCGTCGCGCGTGTACTATCCCGTCCAGAACCTCCAATACATGAACGCGATAGTTGTTTCTATGTAAGTAAATCATGGTGTAGAGCTGCCTTAAGTTGGTTGGAAGTACAAGAGGAAGAGAGGAAGGAAAAAGAGGAACGTAGGAGACATAGTGCCGCCTTGGCTGCGGAGGAGGCTAATTTAAAGTTGGCAGCTTCTTCTACCACCTCACAACAACGAACTCCAGGGAAAGGCGGCAAGGGTGGCGGGAAACATAACCGTAAGAGTCCTCATCCGGGTTCCTCGGGTAAGAAGAAGTTTTCACGAAAGGAACAGAAGCAGAGGGATAGACGTATGTCAAATACCTTGCCTCCTTGGTCAAATATTAATACGGATATTGTGTAAGTATCATGCTCTCGTTTGTATCAGGATATCGTTCCATTTTACTGACCTATGCACTTTCTTCCTTATATTACAGCTGTGAACACGGAAGTTTACAACAATGTAGCACCAAATCAGCAAGAGCTAGACGTCGTGTGATGGATAAACAGGCATGGCGTGTGCTCAAACGGCTATATCCCGAGTCTGTTCAACTCGAGGCACATGGTCACTTGCTCAATGGTGGAGGGTGTTTGCTCTGGAAAGTCCGTGTTAGTATTATTTTTTCATGTGATTTCATATGCTCAATATGAAATCTCGGTGATTTGGCTACTTGGTTTAGCCTTCATTTACTTTTTTTGATTACCTGTGTACAAAACAAATGTACTAACAGAAGTTACAATCATCTCTCTTCATCTTCATAAACTATAAAACTCGCATCTTCCAGTGCCGCCGAAGCTGAAACTGCAAAGAAGGCAGAGAATGATAAGAAGGAGGATGAAAAGGCTAAGCGTAAGGCACCACTGGCAAATGACTTAGTTCGACAGTTTTATACACGTGGTTCCAAGGGCTATCCATTGAGTTGTCAGGTAGAACAACCACTTGCTACTGTTAGTAGCTCTTCTTCTTCAAGGTTGCACTGCCCTCTTAAGCCCGGGGTATATTGCGCTCTACCGAGATCGTGGTGCAAAAGATGGAGGAAGTATATCAAGACGGGTGAGGGAGGATTCCCTCCTGCACCGGATGCAAGTGAGGTTTTGTGTGCACATAACCTACCGCTTGTGCCACCACATCTAGAATCCTTCTTACGAGGCGAAACATCAACATTACTGGGTGGTAGCAGTGCAGTCCAATCAGAAGAGGCTGGATCAGCTTCTCCATTCCCCATTGCTGCTGTCGGTGCATCAGCTGTGGCACGAAGAGGTTCAACAACATCATCAAGAGCAACATCCGACGCTGAAACTTTACAAGCTCTTCGTGTCGCGGGGTTATTGGAATCTGAAGTGCACGCTCAACGAGTTGCAATGTCTCGTCTTGAAGACAGCATGAGACATGCCAATATACATGACATCCACGAGCTTAACAACAGAATAGAGAGTGAATCATCGACGAGTGCAGGACTGGTACAGCAAGATCGAACCATTACCAATGAACAACTTGATAGAGAAAACAGAGTTGTCGTGGAAATTTTGACGGACGCCGAGGTTACAGAATTAGAGAAATCATGGCCGAGATGTCTTGGTGGAACATATGCCCTGAGGTTTGCAGTTGTAGAAGGTTCTAATAAGGGTGACAACGAAATCGTCTGGTCTACGACGCCGTGCCGAGCTTGTGATCCAAGCAGTTTGTCATCTGAAAGCTTTGTTGTCAGAAATCGCTTGCAAAAGTTTGGATATCGGTGAGTTGGTCTTGTCAACAACTGACAAGGGGGTTAGAAAGGTAGAAAGAGGATGCTTTAATTCTCGAGTAGGCAAAGAGTCTAGCATTAAAAATATAAACATAAAGGATATCACTATAGCTATACAATGTGTGTTATCTGTTACAAATCTGTTACACTATTCCTTCCTTATCTTTCATCTGCTATATACACCAGCCTAACTATTACTATTTCCTTCCAAACCTACTGCTTAGCTTCTTCAACGTGCCAACTTTCGAATGCTGCTTAATCTTCCCCACAATGATTGTGATATCATCAGCTCTCTCCTCTGACTCGCACCACCTGTTCCAAGCCTTCCCCACAAGAATACGACAAGCCTCTTCAGGACTATTCGATGAAACAACCTCACCGATCTCATCATCTGGTATGAAGTCGAAAATGCCGTCACTGCCTAATACGAAGAATGTTGAATCAGATTTTGGTAGTGGGTAATTGGCACACTCTGGATCTGAACAAACACCCAACTCCTTTGCCACGGCATCGCCGATCGAACGTGTGAAAGCAGTGCCCGGGTGTTTACCTGATTTAGACCAGATTCGCTTCTGTTCAAAGGAAGTCAAAGTTGGATCCTGATTATCATATTGATCTGATGTCATGACAACGCCTCCATGCTGTTCAATACGCTTAATCTCATCTTCGCGGTCTGGCGTGTGGTCGACTGTTAGGGCGTCAACTGTCAGTTTGCCCTGCTCATCATCATGTTTGATAAGTATACAGCGTGAGTCTCCCACATTAGCCGTATGCAAACCGTCCTTTGTTATGAACAAGGAGACTGCTGTCGTGCCTGAGGTTGTGGCATCGATTCTTCGACCTGACTCGGTGCGTTCGGTATTTGATTCGAGCAAGCTTGATGTTCTTCGGTATGACTTCGACAAGGCTCGTGTCGATTTGTTAATGTCATCAAGATGTTCACTCTCATCCTTCATCTCATCAATAAACTGCCTCCGAATGTGCTCGGCCGCCGTGACAGAGCAATGATGACCGTCTGGTCCGTGGCCATCAAACACAGCAAATAGGGCTCCGAGATTCTTCTCCTTCCTTTGGAGAAATCTCTTCTTGTTACCACCACTTAATGTCTCACCAGCAACGAATGAATCTTGGTTAGCCTTCCCTCGATCATTTGGATAGTATCCTCCTTGAGATGCCGAGGCATATGTGACAGACAATCCACCTCCCAGAGATACTGTCTGTGTATCTTGAACTTCAAACCTCTCCTTAACCTCGACGCCCGGCATGAAGCCCACCATACTAGCATTCAATGGCCACTGTTTAAAGTCAAATCTCTTTGTTTGCTCTTTGACAAGAAAACCTTTGTTGTTACTTTTCACCTCGTCAATCTGATCAAGTGCATCGTCAATATCAATATCAGCTGACTTGACAAACTCTTCATCATAATGTTCAGACGTTGTCTTGTCTAACCAGGCAGCTTGGACTTGTCTCCGCTTCAAGTCGTCGGGATTTTCTACAGCCAAATCATCAATCATCTTCTTCTTTAGCCGTTCATTCTCAGCTGTATACTCTTCACAAAGCTCATCAGTAAAGTCAATACGGTCTTCCTCCTCCACGCATGGGAAGTATCCTAGCCGGAACATCTCATCGTACGCCACCGACTCAACCAAGATCCGGTCTTCCTCTGTCATCTCCCTCACCCACTTCTTGAGCTGGCCCTTTGCAAAGGAATCGCCTCGTCCCAAGTTCTTGAACTGATACGACAAAGTTCTGGCCAACATGGATTCTCTACCTTTCTTTGCCGTAGCTCCCATATCCTTCTCACTCTTGATGGCAATGATAGAACCACGCCTCATCGATCGACATACATCCCGAGCGCCCATAAACTCGACAATCTTTTTGACTTGCTCCTCCTTATTGCCAAGTACCTCCTCATAACATACCTGATGAATCAAGTCTGGCTCCTCATGCAATATCCGAGCTGCAAAGTTTTGTAGCTTGGCCCACTTCTTAGCAATGGCATAAGGATGACAATCACCTACTGGAGTTTTCATGAAGCTCAAACAGACATCTCGGGGATCACGGACCAAGTAGATATAACGGAGACGTTCTTTGCCATAAAACGAGAGGAGCATATCGTGGAATTGACTCATCCCCATGCTTTTGCACATCCAAATCTTGGTTTGAGATATGAAGAAGAGTAACGTGCATAAGATGTGAGCAAAGTTCGTATGTGCAACAAGTGAGACATCCGACCAGCATATCAATATCGAATGCTCACCTTCTTCCCGTTTGCCTTGGTCATAGTATTCATAATTGCATCGAATATACACAATAGGTAGTAACTATTCTCAATATCATCTTCATGGAATTCCCGGTTCTCCTGCATTGCTGGAAGATGCGCGTTTGGCGGTTTATGAAGATGAAGAAAGATGATAGTAACATATGTTAGAACATGTGTCACTTGGATTCATATGACAAAACAATACTAACGCGGACTTTCCGGTATACTTTTCCTTGAACGTGTAGCAAGATAGTGATATCATAACCTCCATGAGTATAGCAGAACGTTTAAACTTCATTGGACGAGAGTGTAAGTCGAGCCATTGGACTTGATTGTTTTCGACGAATGCACATACATGATCGATTAGAACCTGTGTATATTGTATTGATATAGTGAGCATATGATAGAAGATAACATAAGAGTATACCCCTCGTATAACCTCATATGATATGAGCATATAAGAATATAGTACACATATTACGAGCACAAAACGCTTACCTTTAAATTCTTCTGATCACTTAAACAACCATAGGTAACTAACTTGGGCATAAAATCTCTCATAATATGAGGAGGATGTGGGGCAATTAGATCCTCACGCTCGCTTAGCATCGTTCTTAACCAATTCGATCCTGAACGTTGACATCCTATCATGAAGAATACCTGTGACGTTGTGGATGTTTTAACTGTATTCTTTTTAGTAGTTTCTGACGATGTTTCTTCTACTGAATCTTTTAATACGGTTAGTGCAGATGTGGGTGAGGGTTCCTCTTCTGCTTTTGTTAAGAGATTTAATCTAATACATGAAGGCCGTTTAGTAGTGAGGAGTTGAGGTAATTCCGTTTTCAAGAATGATGGTAGGGGGTGGACTTCTTCCTCTTCTTCTTCTTCTTCTTCTTCTTCATTTTCTAATTCATCGTCTTTCAAGAAGTCTGACATATTAGTCATTGATACACCCAACATACTAGAACTTAAGCTATCATTACCGAGACCATTGATGGATAAAGTTAGAGAATCACAAGATGATCTACGTCGTTGCATACTTGAACGGCGAGATCGAGGACGTCGTCCAGAGGATGCTGTTGATGTAATCGATGTGACGGATGTTATTGACGATTTACGTGGCATAGCGGGGCGGTTGAGAGTTGGTTGCTGTTCCTCCTCATTATAAGCGCTACTATTACTTGCCCTCCTTGCATATGTATCATCGTCGCTACTAGCTTCTGTTTGAGAGGCAACGTTAGGGTTAGGGTCGGAGAAACATCATGAGTGTAAACAGCATAACTATACCTTCTATTTCCTCTATTTCCCATCCTAGGATTGGTCTGATGGTATATTAAGATTTAGCTTCCATCATATCACGAAGAGTGGATCTTTTATCTTTCATTTATGAGGATTGATTGATTCTTCTATGAGTACATCATCTAGGACGGGATGAAACAAGTTAGAACTCGTATCTTCTTTCTGATGGTATCCTTTATTACGAGATCACAGCAATGAAAAAATGTAGAGATTGTAGTAGAGATTGGCAATCTCTATGCAATTTCTACGATATGGTATTCGATTTGCAATTTCTATTGCAATGTCTACCAATGTTAAATCGATATAATCCTAATCGCCAAATGACAATTTCTACTACAATAATTGCAAATGCGGCTCTTTTCTACAACCATTTCTACAGATTGGGTACCCTTTAGCGATGCTCTCGACAGCCGAGCAGCAACCATTTCTACAGCAATCTCTATGCTACTAATATAGATAATTCCGTTGGCACTATTATTTATTGCAATCGTTGTACTTATATTATTATAGTAACTAACTATGTAACATTGCAAACATATTATGACCATATGATGTGTTCGTCATTTTTCTCTCCTCTCTCCTCTCCTCTATTCTTCTCTACTGATCCATGAAGATAGTGTAGCCGCTCACCCGACGATCATCATTCAGTGCCTCGTAACAACACGACGATAGTAATAGCTATATCCATCGATTGGCGGCGACCATGATTACTTATCAATCACTCAACAACTGAGTCAATCTTCTCCTCTTTTTGAGGGCACTTAAAGTCAGGATACCAAAATGCAGGAAAAAGTCAGGATAAGGATACCCCCCATTTTTTAGTGCTACTCAAATTGCAATGCTTATTGGTACGTAGTGGGGTAAGCACTTCTATTGGAGCGGGGTTGTGTGTAT
>Ga0075437_11283_pt1 | contig 23526 bp, 18 predicted proteins | sample MintriMetagenome_FD_74266 | JGI IMG/M metagenome (GOLD analysis project Ga0075437, IMG submission 74266) | Marine eukaryotic communities from Monterey Bay, USA to study complex ecological interactions - Minidiscus trioculatus and... | ecosystem: Environmental > Aquatic > Marine > Unclassified...
ACGAAAGCAGTGGAACAAACGTCGGCATACCGATCTGTGTAGCACACTTTATATTAGGTATATAGTCGAATCAACTATGTACAGATACATGGATAATTATTAACACGTGACAAAAGAGTGCGTCTATCCAGAGGTAAGTCGTCAACCATATCTGTTTCATTGTCCACATTCGAATTGGTAATGCTTGGAATGGGATCTCCAATGGTGCTCATACCGTCTATAATGTGTTGTCCATTATACAGACATGTAAGTCGCCCAAAAACTTGTCTTGTATAAATCATGGGTGTCTGCGACTTGTAAGATCGTCCAAAGAAGTCGCCAGGGTGTCTATGTTGCCATATCTTATTTGCTCGTTGAAGTATGCCGCAGGGGACGTTGCTGCTGACTGCCAGTTTAGCTGCAGATTTAGCTCCTCGTTTGTTTAAATTGGAAGACAGGTTGACAGCGTCATTTCCATACCAGAAGCGCGATGCTATATCACCAAACATACCGTATGGGCTGATTGACCACGGTAGTAAAGCTTGATGAGAATTCGTTAACTCTTGAATGATTTGATCACCTGATAGAGTGACTTTGGTGGTGGGGTTAGTGCCTCCTTCCTTCCTATTTTTAGGGCATTTGAAAAAGTGAGCATTCGGGGGGAACTCGAGCCCGAAGCCCGACAGAAAGTTAGTGCTATATTATCATAATAGTCGAGTTGCTCGTATCGATTTATTAATCAGAGAGGTAGTCTATAGATATTATTAAAGGGTAGGAGTCAGCGGTGGGGATTTAATAATAAGGTTTATGTCTTTTATCTACTGTGGAGCAAAATTATTGTTAACCCTCTTGGCTGGTTGCAACCAATATCAAATTATAATACATTATAGGTATACTGATATCAATAAAATATAATATTGATATCGATAATAATATTATGTCGGCCACCAGTGGTAATAGTGGTAATAAAAAAGGTCTTACATGTCCACCGGATGTTGACGCTGAAGTTTTTGCCAGCCTACCAATTGATATGCAACAAGAGATAGTTACTCAACATGCTATTGATATCAATAATTATTCATCATCGGATTCTGAAATTGAATGTCTTGGCGTATCAAATTCCAAGCTACCCGATGTCAATACAATGAAGATTAAGGATATCAAGAGTGAACTTGAAAGTTATGGTGTCTCCACTTCATTAATGATTGAAAAAGATGAGCTTGTTACTGCATTGATTGATGCTAGGAAGAAAGGATTAAAGGTCATTAAGAAGAGCTCCACAAATAATAATGATATCAGTAATGGTATGTCGGACTATAGAGCTGCAGCTAGAAAAAGATATATGGAATCGCAATCACGCCAATCTGTAGTACAACAGCAGCAACAACAGAATGATACCAACAATAATGGCTTCATACCATATCATTTATATGCACATACCTCTGCAAAGTCACTTCCATCTAATGATCCTACCAAGAAATACTTTCAAACATTACGACAAGTTATTGGCTTTGATGGATCTAGCAGTAGTAGTAGAAATTATCAATGGCTATTCATATTCAATTATCTTGTAGATTTTCAATATCTACTCTCAGAGCTCACACCTGAACTCATACAATTCCATAGAGTGGTTGTATTCTACGGTAGCAAGAACCCTACTGAAGCGTATCAACACCAATGGAAACAGTTGCTAGCTGGTACTGGAAACACTGTAGAGTTTATCAGATTACATCCTTCTGATCCACCAAACACAAGAACCAATCCACTACCACTAAAATTTAGTCATGGGGTGCATCATACGAAATGCTTCTTAGTAGGATATGAAGAGAATGGCAAATCAATTTGTCGTGTGGTAGTGCACACAGCTAATCTTGTAGCAGGAGATGTCGAGAGACAAACCAACAGTGTATACCATCAAGACTTTCCATCAAAACAACAAAAGACTACTGAAAGCAAAAAGCCTGCAGCAGTTGCAAATCCATACAAACGAAAGCGAGATTCTTCTCTTTTCGAGGATGATGATGATACATCACAATTCGAGGAAGACATGATTAACAATCTTGAAAGTTACTATTACAAAGTCCGGCAATCTTGGTGTCACCCATCTATGTCTTCATCAAACAATACCTTGAGTAGCAAAGCGATGTCTTGGCTACAACTCATTCGACAGTATGACTTTTCAAAGGCATATGTAGTCTTGATACCATCAGTACCTGGGAGACATAAAGCTGACTCATACAACAACTTTGGTTACTTCAAGCTGCGACAGGCTATTATTGAGAATGTCTGTCGTCATCAACAGCAATCCACTACTACACCCAAACCTACAATTTGTCAATTCTCATCAATGGGAGAGTTTAGTAGCAAGTATCTGAGCAACTTTCTCTCAGCTATTGATAGTTCAACTACACAAAACAATGATCCAATAACCACACATGAAATAAAAAGTAAGAAGAAACAGGCCCCACTAACAGCAAAGCTTGTCTTACCAACAATGGATGAGATTCGTACAAGTGTAGAGGGATACAACGGGGGTGGATCTATACCTTTCAGAGCAAACAAAGTTGATAAAGACTTCCTTCAACCTCTCTATCATCGATGGTCTCATAGGAATAGAAACAGCACTACCGACCCATTTAAGACTGCTAGGCATATACCACACAACAAAACATTTCTCCAGCCCTCTTCCACTGTTGCCAATGGTATCGATTGGCTATTGGTAACAAGTCATAACTTGTCAATCACAGCTTGGGGCCAAATTCAAATGAGATCAAAGGAAAGCCATTCAGATGAAAAGATTCTTTTTATCCAACATTGGGAGCTTGGAGTCTTCATGTCCCCAGCAACTCTAGCCAAGATGGCCCCAGATGAAGTAGGAAGTGATATTCAATTGATGCCCTATCCTGGTATCGATAAAAGTGCTGTGATCAATATTGATGGAGACGAGGAGGAGGATGATAACGATGAAAGTGAGAGTCCAAAAGTACTAGTTCCTTTACCATTTGATATAAATCCGGTTCCATATGACAGACATGATATCCCATGGGCAGCTGATCGTAGAGGCAATTTCCCTCCAGATGCATTCGGATACACAATGGGAGCATAGAACTGTATTCATATAAGTGCAAAAGCTTACAATTATATATCTCTGTACATAATCTACCTATCATTATCCATTATCAAGGCCGACGTGAATTGAATGATCTCGATCCTCTTCCTTTCCTCGTTCTCATTCCTTTTCTAGATGACATATTCCACTGAAAGAACAGTTCTTCATCTACTTTTGGTGACTCGCAACTACAACCAGGTGGGCAAACATACTTTTTTCCTCCACTATCTCCACCCCAAGCTTCCGCTAATGCACTAGCTGCACAAACTACTTCACTTTTGTTCTCCATGTACTTCTTACTGGCGTAGTTGCCACCCAGTAGAAAAGCACATCCTAATGTATTTGTCATTCGATGAGCTAATCCCTCTGGGCAAGTATGTGCCATCATACCCGTGGCGGCACCAACCACTGCACCACACATGTCATGAACATGTGCACCATGGCCTGTATGCGCAGAGGCAACTATTCCCATTGAATTTAGCCAAGTATCTATACTCTGTATACCCACACCTGATCCATTCGCGGCATATATCAATGCAACTCCTACCATTGAGAGAAGACTAAACCGTATTTCCTTATGACCAAAGAAGTAATTTACAATAGTTGTACATGAACCAACCGGAATTACAAAGTAAAGTGCTATACCATGAGATATTGCCGGTAGAAAGGCCATGAAGGATGATAGACCTGTCATTATTGGATTACTACTTGTAATTGCTGCACTACCAGTAATTATTCCAACTCCCCATGATAGTGTAGGTATGGCTATTGAAACAAAGGGAAGTAATGTACAGTCGAGTACACATAATAGGGAGGCAAGATTTGATACATCTATTAACCGTTCTTTCCAACTGGTTGATTCTGTCTTTACTATAGGTGAATTGTTATAATCTTTAGAAAGTTGATCATTAGGTGATGATTGAAATAGTGATAGTGATATATCTGCTGTAGGCGTATCGAGAGGCAGACCTGTCATTTTTCTATTACTGATCATTCTTCTTGCATTGGTTGTAGATACCATTGTGGAAGATGAAAGTTGATTACCAAAGCTATTCCTTGTATCATCAACTTGCAATATATTTGCTCTATCTATTATATTCTGATCTCCTTCTTGGAACATAGTTGCATCTGATGCAGTTGTTCTTTCTAATATTGTATCATCATTAGTACTAAAAAGCTGAGAGCTTGACACATGATACGTTCTGCATCGATTGGAAATAGATTTTGATGCAACACCGCGATGATGAATTCGAGAAACATGTGCTGTTGACGAATATGCATGTACATTATATATGGGAGATAGGATGCATGTTGCTGCAGCAATAAGCAGAAGAATTGCAAGGTCTGACGTATGTTGTCGACATGTTATCTTCTCCTCATTTGAGATGCTCTTACTTTCACCAACGACACTACCGCTGTCACACAGGTAACACATAACATTCCTATCTCTCCTCATATCGATATCACTGGGGCGGGCGCAATCCAATAATTCCTACCATTCCTACCATAGACCAAACCAAACAATGAGAACAAAAGTAAAACACCTCATAAGGTTATGAGCTTAAGATGGCAGTCACCTGAACACACCATCTGAAATCAGGATCATATTAGTTACGCTGTGTATCATGCTATATGCTGTTATCAAATATATCTAGAGTATGGTGGTGACCATTAAGAGATGTGTATTGTTTAATCTCTTTTGCTCCTAGGATCTTCTCTATCATTTTTCATAATATCTTTTTTTGACTTGACTTGGACTAGGCTATTGATACTTCTCCATCTCTTCAAACAGGAGTCATCTATCCATCATCATCCACTGTATCCTCTTCTTCAATCTCATCACTTGTACTACTTGAGTCTGTTTCTTCTGAATAATCAGATGACTTGGCACTCTCAAAGACGTCTTCTATGGCCTTCTCAAAGTCTTCCTGTGTTACTAAGCAATCCGATATCGAATTGCCTTCTTCAGCACCGCTAAACAAAGCATCAGCTGCTAAATTACCAGCAAAATCAGTCACTGCTCGTTCAAGTGCTCTCGATGCAGCCGCTCTTGCTACTCCGGCCAATGAAGCTCCCGACATACCATCACATTCGACAGCTATGATATCTAGTAGCTCGTCATATGTTGGTATATTGGATACATCACTTACTTGTAATCTCTTCCATGCGGCAGTGTTGACTGGGGCATCCTTTATGAGCACTCGCCCATTTTCTACCATGGAGTTGCAATGCACTTTAAGTATTGCAATTCTTTGCTCTACTGTTTGAGGTGGTGGAACTTCAATCTGAACCTCAAATCTACCAGGTCTCATTAGCGCAGCATCGATCAATGAAGGTTTATTTGTCAACCCGACTAGAAGTGTCGGCACACCAAGTCCTTCTACTCCATCCATCTTGGCTAGTAATTGATTTACAACTGAATCCCTCGCCACACCAGCATCACCTTGATCTCCCTTTCCTCCACTTCCACCTCTTCTTCTTGCAATAGCATCAAACTCATCTAAAACAATCACATGTAATGCGTTTTTAGCCATCGGCTCGCCGTAGTTCTTCTTGTACTCATGATATAGATCGGGTGGGTTGTCGAAGATCTCTCTCAAGTTCTTCTCACTACTGCCGACAAACTTATCGAGTATCTCTGGTCCTGATACGATCGTAATTGGCCGACACGGTGACAATATAGAGCCCAACTTTCGTGCTAGTAGCGTCTTGCCACATCCTGGACTACCATATAAAAGTAATCCGCGTACTGGTTGAATTCCCAGCTCTGATAATAAAGACGGAGGAGCTGCTAAAGGTATCCAAACTCTTCTCTTTATTTGAGATAGAACATCGTCCAAACCTCCCACTCCAAGTACAGAGCCAAGAAAGGCATCGCCGCTTCCAGCTCTAGCTATAAACTCGGATGATTTTGCTGCATAGACCAAATCAATCTCTCTAACTTCTGGAGTTGAAGATGGAGCTTTATCAATAGAAGGTTCAGAAGTAATAGCTTGTTGTACATTGTTAGAGACATCTGATGTTGATGCCGTATCTGAACTATCATTCATTGTATTCTGGAGTTTTTGTTTATCCTCTGCAAATGTAAATGGGTCGAGTCCATCTCCTTCCACTATGCCGCTTAGAATTGGATCTCCACCTTTGCCATTTGCCATTCTAGCAGACAAAGCAGATCTTGGGGCAGTCTTTCCAGTTTCTACTAAAACAGACTTTCTATCAACTGGTTCAATAACATTTTCCTTCATCCTATTCATAAACTCCGACTTTTCTCTATGCTTTTGTTCCCATTCAAGACGTTCACTAACTTCACTCTTTCGTTTGTTACCATTACTACTACTACTACTACTACTAGATGAGGAGTTTAATAATGATCCGACATTCATATCATATGATTCACTCGTCTTATATCCTTTGGGAGCATGACCCATTGGTGAATCATCTCCCATCGTTCCCATGTGTTTCTTAATAACATTATTTGGTTGTTTTTCTGTTTGTTGTTGATCAATGGCGGGTATATGTTCCGTTGGAGGGATTGGAGGCGGTGCATCCATTGGCATACCTGATCTATTTACCATTTTCTCTGCTCTTTTTACAAGATCTTGACTAAGTGATATCCGTTCTATTTGTTGTAGTAGATTATATGCTCGTCTTCTTGTAGCCATTGACTCTGATTCTACCCACTTATCTAACAACGAGCCTAATGTTTCAATCAATCCATTAACATACTTTGTATTTTGCAACAACTCTGGTGAAACATCATCTTTCTGTACATCACCTGGTTTTGTATATCTTGATAGTGGCTTACTACTTTCTTCACTATTATTACTACTACTGCTATTATATCGTCTCGTTGATTCTGAGTTGAAACATGTTATTGGTGCTCTATTTGATCGAATCTCCGACCCAGCCATACCAAACGATATGCAATATTGGATAAGGCATAGTAGAAGTAAATTTCTGAGAAACTGTTTCATATTGTAACTTTGTTAATGCTACCGCTGCCTACTGCCAACCCGTTATATTTGAGTTGTCTCAGGAACAGAGATATCTATCTCCAACTAGAACAATGGATGTATTGGGCGGTAAGCACACCTAAAGTACTACTGACGAGCTAGCATAAGAAATAGGGGGTATCCTTTTTTACACTCTTAGTAGAACCCTCTGCTCGGGCAGGTGCAGTTTACCCGGTGTTCAGAGAGTTAATAAGTATCACTCAATATAGTAGTCGGTGTGCTTGAATCAATAGGGTTCATGTTCAATACAATAAAGGTATGCAATAGATTGGTGGTGGTCCTGTTCAGCCGGTAATCGCCAAATACTCGCCAAAATTTATTCTTAAATTGACCGAACGGACGGACAATTAAACAAAGACGTCATCAATACATTTAGCAATATTATAATACTGATGATGCCTTCACCACCACTACAAGCAGCACAATGGATCGTTCTAACAATAATAATATCCTCTGTTTTATATGTAAACTGTTTCCAGACGAATAGTCAAATAATACGAAGGATACCCCAAACTCAATCATCCCACAGAATACAAAATAATATAATGATGTCATCTTCATTTCAACAAGCACGCTTGGCAGAACAATTAAGATTATCAACAAAACAACGACAGTTTGCTCAGAGCGAAGATATAGCAGTTTCACAAACAAAGGAGGAAGAGAATACAATGGCCTCGGCTCAAGATCGAATTACTTTTTCAACTCCTGAGGAAGCGAGAGAATTATTAGAATTGGAAAAGCAAGATTCGTTAGATGATTATAATGCTCCTATGATGACATATCAAAAGTATTTAACAATGCAGGTATGTTTTATATTTATGCATATTGTTTTTGTTTATTTCAATATGATGTGCAAATGTATTCTAACATCCACATATACAGGAAAAACGAGTAAAAGTAACAATTCGATACTCAGCCGAATCAGGCCTACGTCCATTCTATCTAACAGTTGCAAATCAAATCAAATCTATACATCCAGATGTTTTACTAGAGAAAAGAATATTACCACCCAATACAGGAGATGGTGAAGATGCTGTGTTTGAAGTATTAATAGATGGAAAGGTAGTTATTGGTAAGAAGAAGACTAGAAAGTTAATGGTATCATCTCGTAGTGACGGAAGTGGAGGAGATAATGATGGAAAAGGAGATGATAGTAAAAGTGAAGAGAAGAAATCATCTGACGCACCAGATATTGCAGGCGGTCGGAGCGTCTTTGTATCAATGGAACTAATTGATCATCAATTAAGCAAGGCGAGGAAGCGACGAAGACCAAACACAATGTATAAGTCAAAGGAGGATGCTTTGCGTGGTACGATACCTTCATCTTCTACTAGTGAGAATGTAGTAGCATTAGGCGGCGGAGGTACTGATGGAAGCTCACAGGATATATACAACTTACCACCGTCGGCAATGACAGAAGCTGTAATGAGATTGGAAAAGCTTAAAGCATTGAGCACTAGGAGTAGTAGTATACAAAAAGATAACTTTTAGATATCTGTTACTAAGCTACTACATAGTATCTGCTATTCATGAGCTTTATTCTTCATTATCCTTGATGCACTTTACAAATGATTGGTACAACTCGTTGTGATATTCCTTAGCATCACACATGAATCTCCCAGCCCGAAGATGTTGATCATTGAAATCTAAATCTTTTTCCAACTGTTCTCTTGCAGCATCGGGAGCATTATCCGGATTCATGTATATTGTAAAAACTTTTAGAAAGTTACCAAGCAAGTTTTCCACACGTTCCGGATCATCACACATATCATAATCCCACATTGCTTGTTCGAATTCATCAGACAGTACTAACATTAGTGCTAGTGCATGACAATAGCCTTCCTTCCATACCTTGTATAAACTGTTTGCCTTGTTAGGTGGATAATCTTCCAAGATCTTCTTCGTAATCTTTTCAAATGCAATTAGATTACCATATCCTAGCCCTCCACCTCTAGTTCCACTAACCTGGCGGCACATGGCATCTGATAGCTTGAACATTTGTGTATTAGCCTCAGTTACCATAATTGGAAATAGAGCGATTGACCCAGCATTAACACAAATCGAATACAATGTAAGTAATGCGAGTGTCGGATATTTATCATTTGGATAGTGATGAGCCATTCGGGGATCATTGAGCCTTGCCAATGTATTATCCCATTTCTCCTCATCATTGATATTCTCAAAGTAATCATCATAATATCCGTTATTATTAAGGACGGGATCCCTGAAACGCTATAGTTGCAATATATGACGTGCATTTCATAAGACTAGTTTATCCCATGCTTCAAACATCATAATGGCAAAAGATCTCTAAGATAAGATTCCCACTTTTGATTGCGTCTACTAGAAGTGCACAAGCTGTCTTATAACATCCTCCATACCCTTTTCCATTGATCCTTTTGATCCTCTTGCCGATTGGGACGCCCATTTGGTGTGCTATACTTTGAGACGCAACTTCTTTGATTCCAACATATTGCTCCCCCTCACTGGGGTTAAGAAACATCTTCAAACCTAGCTTCTTACCACTTGGTATTGTGAGATTGACTTTTGTTGTCTTGCCGTTGTGTTTCTGACGAGACTCCTTCACTTTCTGCAACAATACTCGCACTCCAAACTCTTTAGATAGAGCATCATAGATATCCTTATCTTCTCCTTCAAAGGGGATACGTTTCAATGCCCGAAGTGTAAGCTTGGAGATATCAGGAGATGTCTCCTCTGCCACTACTGCAAGACGGTTCAGCTTGTTGTAGAGATGAACACCCATTCCCATGTGATGAGTGTATGATGCCCAGTCAGGATACCGGGTTCCAGCTTTAGTGACCAACTTGCAATTACGATAGTAATCTGTTTCTGCTATTGGTAACTTTGCCTTATTCCCAAGACCCTTTCCTGACTCATAACAAAACGTTCCAGTGTTATGGGATTCGGAAATGGGTTATTATCTACTTTTAGGAACGGACACGATCTACTGGCCAGATGTTCGGGGTCGCCCTATGTACCAAAAGGGTTCTAATACCGCACTCTGTCCTGTCCCACCCACTGCATTAAGTCTGAACTTTATTGCACCTTGGGCAATCAATCCTCCTCCTCGAGCAACAAAGGTGGCCAAGACAGCAGCCGCAAAACCACCATCCATGAATCTCCGCTCCCGTAAGGCATCTGGCAAGGCATCACCTGCCAAGGCATCTGCCACATCATCTGCCAATGCCAAGCATACGGTTGTAGCCAAGAGTGGTCGGGGCAAGCGCGTAACCATGACGTTGCAAGGTGGACGTACAGTCAGAAGGGTGCCAGCGCCGAAGGAGACACCACCTCCCCCTGGCATGAAATACGTTGGTCGGAGGGTGGTCGCTAACTTCTCTGAAGAGGAGGATCAAATTATCCGAGATGAGGTAGCTGCAGGCACATCGCAATCCAATATTGCTAAAATGTTGTCAAGTGGAAAGGAATACAACAGGAGTAAAGGTCAAGTCAGAACCCGAGCTGAATTTCTTGGCTTGACTAATAGTAGTGGTATGACCTACGATATGATTCGACCTGACACAGAACTTGGAATGAAGTTGATTCCTTTGTATCATGCTATCAAGGATTTGCAGGATGAAGGAGAGGTGGTCGATATTCTCCAAATGTGTCGTGATGAAGGCATCGATAACCAGAGTACTGGATACAGGCGTCTCAATCAATGGCTCGAGGGAAAGGATCTCCCCAAGGCTTTGCTAACGGACAAGGCGTCTGTTGCAAGGAAAAAGAGCAAAGGCAAGAAGAAGGCTGCTACCAAGAAAGCAGCTAATACAAACGAATTGGAGAGTGATTTCTATTAGATGTCACAAATGACCAAGGTTGATGAGTGTCATTCTGTCGTCGCTCACTACTAGCTTGACGAGTATATCAATTCGTACGGTGTTCTTTTTTTCTATTAGGGTTATGCTGTTGTCATATTCTTAGTGAGTATGTTAATGCTTGTCCCCACTATGGTCGGACAGACAGCTACAATTGAAAGTAAAACTAGAAGCACCACTTCATAAAAACTGTACGTTTCCTTCCACTTTCTACATTGACATGATAATCTGCAGCTACTGCCCCAACTTCCCAGCCCCTAATTGGGAACTTTTCCCTTGGTTCTAAATCATCCTTCCATACTTCAATCTGTTTAACTAACATCGGGCGTTTCCAATCGACAAATGTTGTACCCTCTGGAGCATCTCGAGCACTTTGAATAAACTTAATAGCCGATTCTTTCATGGGTGTTATATATTGGAACCAATCGTAATTTGTTTTGTCTTTATCTTGAACATATAGTCCTATAATCTCCTCCGCTTCGTCAGCATTATTCTTTGAAATAAAAGCATCAGTGGCATCAAAGTTAGGTCCCAATCTCCATTCTATGGCTACTTTCGAATCGTCACACTTGACAATTCCACGAACTTTACCTAAGTAATGATTGAGCAAACATAATATGATATGAGCAATTATATGAACATAAAGAGAACATATGATATGATGCCTCCAATATTGTATGTGCTTATCATATACTCACCAAAGTGACCAAAATCAATATCAATTTGCAAATTATCAAGGCAATATTCTTCTCCACACTTTGCCCATAAAGGAATGTTTGGACCTATCTCTCTTCTAAATATCGGCTCGTTCTCATATCTTTCTTCTAACTTACAGCATTCATCATCAGTTAGGTTCTTGAATACTTCTGGCAGTTCATCTACCGACGGACCGCATCTACCCTCGAACGTCATATTGTGCAAGTAGTATATACAATGTATCAGGTAGTGAGATAGGGCGATAAAAGGATAATTAAAAGGTGATGTTGTTATGGGAGACCACCGACACAATTTTCAATTATTGTACTAACAGATCTTTCAGTGACTATATATATGGTCTAATAATGGCTTTAATCCACAGTAATGATACGTTTGCTTCCTTCCTTCTACCACCCACCGCCTGCGCTGCACCTGTGATTTGTATACATATTATGGTATATTAAATTGTAGGAAGTGTGCAAAAATTACAAGTGTAAAAATATAAAAATAAATGATGTGTATCGTAGGTATCGTACCTTGATTACGATACGATATCCAAGCTTCGGAGAAGTCTTAGAGCTGTAGGGCCAAATGGTTCAAACCAAAAACAGATTCTATGATGATGATGTTTAGCCCCGGTATCCTGATCACACTTACTGTCACATTACCAACACCAAAAGAAGATAGACCACTCTTTGAAGCCTCGCGGCAGCCCCAAAACCACTCCGAAGAAGATAGAAAACCGAAGCTTGCAGCTGCTGCGCCACAATTGGGTATTGTCTATTGTACCCCTACTCTCTCTAGAGAGACGTTAGGGTAGGAAGTAAAGGGTGAAGTATAAGGCCCCTGCAACCTTCTAGGCATCTCTGCTGTGTTGTATTATTACATTTTTTTACTGGCGCTGTTTTATCGCGGTAGTTTGAAAGGTCACATAATATCAGAAGGTCAAATTTGCAATTAAGTGAGGGATGAACTCTGAAACATCAGTATCGATATGTATTAAATGCGGTGCGGGAGCGCCAACACAACGAAATGATAAAGCGAAATTGTTGTGTCTAAAAGTATGTGCATCATGTGAAGAGAAAGATCGTAATAGTAGTTCGGTACCTGACATCAAGGATCAATGTGCTGCATGTGGTAAGAGTGGTGAAGATATTAACCTCAAGTCGTGTAATGCATGCAAGATGGTAAAGTATTGCAATCGAGAGTGTCAAATTGCCCATCGATCAATGCACAAAAAAGAGTGCCGACAACGAGCCTTCTTGGAGATTCAAAATGGTATCAATGTTGACAATATTTCTGATAATATGAAGAGAGTGAGTATATCTGATGACAAATTGTTTCAAGAGCCTCCGGCCAAAGAGGATTGTTCAATTTGTTTTCAACCAATGCCATACGTGGATGGGCTTTGCGGGGTGAAAACTACATATCAACCTTGTTGCGGAAAGTTGATTTGTTCTGGTTGTTTGTTTGCTACGGTTTGGGGGAAGCATCATGGTAATCTTAAGAAATGCTGCATTTTTTGTAGATCTAAGGACCTGTCGGAAGAAGAGGAATTAACGCGATGCAAGGAGCGTATGAATGCTGATCATGCTGAAACATTTTATTATATGGGAAATATCATGTATCATGAGAAGGGGGACATCGATAAAGCTTTGGAAATGTGGAACCTGGGAGCTAATCTTGGACATGCTGCTTCACACCATTCTATTGCTGATGTTTATTTACATGAATATGGGGGTAAAAAGAAAGACGATAAGAAGGCTCAGTATCACCTGGAACATGCTGCCATTGGAGGTCATGAAATGGCTAGGCATAGTCTTGGAATTAATGAGTATAATGTTGGCAATATGGATCGGGCTATGAAACACTTTATGATGGCAGCAAGGACCGGGTATGACGAACCTTTGAAGTTGTTAAAGGATGGGTACAGCTGGGGTATTGTGTCAAAAGATGAATATGCAAGCACTTTGAGAGCACATAAAGCCTCTCAAGATGAGATGAAAAGTAACGGGAGAATCGTTGCTGACAGGTTGGATCAGGCAAGAAACTCCGGAATCGATCCAAATGACCGGGAGGGAATGGCACCCATCTTAAAAGAGTTAATTGCTGAGGGACGTGTAGGTAAGAATGGCATTATCAATTAATTGGATCAACGATTTATTGGGGGTGGGGGAATCTGAATTAAGAAAAGTACTTATAGATAATAATCTAGATAGATAAATAGTTACTCTGTACATTTGTTTTATGAGTTATGTATTCATGTGTGGCAATTGATTGTTCAAAGACTCCTAGTCCCCATAACGTTTGGTGTTTTACCAAAAACATCAAAGTTGCAGTCTCCTCTGTGTCCCATCTTCCATGCTTCTACTTGACATTCCTTAGAACAGTACCACATTGCTTTGCATTTTGAACATTGTTTCAACACTCCAGTGACGCTGTCGGCCTTTTTGTGGCAGTGAGCACAAGACTTTTTACCAGTCGATTCCAGTTGCCTCATAACCATATTCGCTTCCTTTACAAATCTCTTATCCGTTACTTTGCGCAGCCAATACATTGCTCTGGGTACATTGCAATGCCCAGGTATACCAAACAATGTATTGTACTGAGCCTGGCTTAGCTGAACCAATGTATATGCCAGAAATGTGTATGCAGCTTCTTCACCACCATTTGAAGCAACTTCAAAGTAATGTCTTGCACGAATTAGTGACTTTTCCAACCCATCCTGGCCGTAATAGAAAACCTTCCCTAACACATGGGCAGCCGCCGGAGATGAATTATCTTGGGAATAAGAAAGTGTAGCATAGTATACTGCTTCTTCCCCACTGAAGTCATGTAACTCAGCCAACCGTACCGAGGCCACCGAGTTTCCAAGCTTAGATGCCTCTACCCAAAGACTCTTTGCTTTAGAGAGGTTCTTTGCAACACCATCACCTCTTTTGTACATATCACCGAGCCAACTCATGGAAGGTGGATAACCTTGATCTGATGCTAACTTGAACCACTTGAAAGCCATCCCCGAATTCTCCTTCTTCCCATGTATACCTCGGTAGTAAAACTTCCCCATTGAATTCTGTGCCCAAGCTAAACCTTTCTTTGCTAGTTTTTCGATTTGCTTATTTTGTTCTGCATCCGTATGAGTAAGCTTAGTCCGACACATTGGACATGTTGATATTTTACGTGGATCCTTTCCCCGGTATTCTCCTGTTTTAGACACATCTTTGTAATTATTTTCATCACATTTCTTACAATAACCATTTCCACAACAGGGGAAATAGATCAATGCATCAGCATTCCCCATTTGAATGGATTCCAAACAAATAGGACATTCCTCTGTGAAATAAAAAGGAGGTAGATAAGTAGATAAGTTTACATACATATGTATCCATCTTATAATAACATGCATGATAAACTTACCTGTGTTGGTAGGTGGATGTAGCTCATTATGTTCACTCTGAACTAATTTGATACGTTCCAATTCAAGGTTCAACTCTTCTCTCTCTTGCAGCTGCCCATATAACTTTTCTGATGCACTAGACAAGACTTTCATTAGATCTCGTCTACCAGATGTGATGCCCAACTCTTCTGGATCAACCGCATCAAGCATTTGTTGCTTGGCATAATATCCCTCAGCACCACCGTTCAAAGATTTCATTCCTTCAATAATAATTGTATAATAAAGTAATAATACGATATCGAATAGATAATAGGTATGTGATAGATGATAAGTGCACCTACTCCCGGAAAAGTAAAAGTGCACAAGATATGTAAAACCAATACCACCAGCGATAACAATGTGTATACCGAGATGTTTTTAGCCTCAACTATCAACCTACAATTATGCAACCAGCTCCTAACTCTTCCCGGCCCCCTTACGATGCAAGCTTTAAAGTTCATCCTGGCGGCGGGCGGCGCTAAGTTATTTGTTTGAGCATTATTACATGTGTAATATTTTACTTTGATCCATATTATCGTATGTATCGTACAATACGATACGATACAACTCAACAATTATTATTGATTTGAATTTGACTAGAGTATAAGATGGCAACAGGCTCTAATAACAACGACGCTGCCGGCGGCGGCACTGGCGGCGGTGGATCATCACAACATCCAGGAACATCAGGTCGATCGCCGGCACCACCTCGTTACGGCAATGCCGCCACAGGCCGACCAAGTATCGGTGGTGCATCAACTACTTCAGATCAGCATCTAAACAACTCTACATTGCATAACAATCCAGCAGGTAGATTATCATACGGTAGTGCATTACAGGGTGCACGATTATCATATGGAACTGCTGCCGCTGGAGCTACACCTGCTCAACAATCTGCAACAACAGCATCAACAACTCAAGATGCTAATAATCAAATAGTTGATTACTTAGCTGCATTAAGTCCAACTACTGCCAAGTTTTTAAGAGGACAGAATAATGCTAATAACAATAATGAAGAGGTAGGAAATAATAGTGTTGCTGGTATGGGAGCTCCAACTCCATCAAAAGCAAAGGCAAATTCTAGACTTCAAAATGTAGATGGAGCTCAAGATATGAATGATGATGGCAACAATAATAACAATAACCTGCACTCTTCAAATAACATCAACAATACCATTCCAGGACAAGATGTAGAAACTATTCAACTACGTAAATTTGTACAATCACTACTGGGTATGCAACTTCCTGCCGATTCAATATCATCATTAAACAATAATAATATACCAACAATGGCAACACCTGATCCAAGTACTGCTGCCTTCTATGCTACTTCATTATTAACCAAAACATCTACACCATCTTCCAATGGAAATGAAGGACAAACAACAAATTGGAGACCAGACGATGCCTACCTAGCCGCTAGAGCATTAACCTTAAAAGGTGAATACAAGCGTGCCATTTGGATATTGGATAAGGTTGGATTAATCGGTTTTGGTATGGGTGCTGAAATTACTACTACTAATAACTATAATAATAGTAGTAGTAGTGGTTTGGGAGAAGGAGATGCCGCAAGTGGTGGTGGTGGAGGAGTATCAAATGCCAATAATAATAACAATCAACAGCAGCAACAGCAGTTGTCAAACATATCAAATGAAGAAGGGATACGTAACGCATTACTACTACGTGCCGAGTCTGCATTACTAGCTGGACAATGTCTAATCCAAGCAGGTGAGTATGAAAAGGCATTAACAGTCTATGAAGAATCAATGCGATTTCCACCACCACCGCCACCACTTGAATGGGGATTGTGTGGTTATGGATATCGATTCAATACCAATAATAATGGTGAGAATGGTGGTGACGGAGAAGAAGGAATGAGTAATAAAATGGCAGATGAAATGTACATACGTACATGGCGGGAACAATCATTATCACACATGGCATTAATTGATGATGGTGATGATGAAAGATTGTTACAGTTGGCATCGAATATTCGTCATTTGCCATTCCAGAATGATAACAATAGTAATGCAACAGGTGTAGTGGAGGGTATACATCCCATAGCACGACTCTGTGCAGCACGAGGTATGGCATATGATTCAATATCAAATCCACATCGGGCTGTACCATTCTTACGAATGGCATTAACGATTGATTCACGATGTATGGAGGCATTGGATTATATTGTTAATCGTCGATTATTAACTCCCGAGGAAGAACGTGAGTTGATTAGTTCATTAAACTTTGGAAGTGACGAAGAGGGTGAATCGTTGGGTAACTTGGGTATATCGTGGTTACGCGATGCATACTTGGCAAGATTACGGGGTAGTGGCGGCGTGGGCGTCGTGAGCTTACCGCCCAGTGCTTTGCTACAAGAACAGGGCGATGGGAAGGAAACTGATGTGTCACCTGTCCCTCGTGGGGATTTACAATCTCCGTCTATGTTATCACTTGGCTCTCCAGACTTTGCAGGTGGAGCTACTACGGCTGGTAGAGGTCCAGGGAATCAAGCAACTGACGGTGATCCATTCTCGTCGAAAGCATCGGCTGTCAAAACATCTCCAAGCGATAGTCAAACGATTGATGAGGCATTTCGCAACCTTGCCCTCACACATAACCTTGGTCAATCACCTGATGTACTATCTCATGCTGCCATACGGGCATATGCTCTTCATGATTTGCATTCTTCATTAGCATATTGTACTGCGATTGATACCATTGACCCGTATTGTCGTACGGCCGGATATGTGCATGTTGCTACACTGTTAGGGTTGAATCTCAAACGAAGGTTGTTCCAACTAGCTCATCGTTTAGTCGATACTGATCCTAAAGATGCACTGGCATGGTTTGCAGTTGGGTGTTATTACTATGCATGTAAACGATATGACTTGGCACAACGACACTTTAGTCGAGCTACTCGATTAGATCCCAGTAGTGCTGAATGTTGGATTGGTTTTGGTTGTTCATTTGCAGTTTGTGATGAAAGTGATCAGGCACTGGCATCATTCCGGGCTGCACAAAACAAATATTCTGGAAGTCATGTCCCTTTGTTATATATGGGTATGGAATACTTGCGTACCAACCACTTGAGTTTGGCTGGACACTTTTTGAATTCAGCACAAAAGACGGACCCATGTGATATGTTGTGCTGTAATGAGTTGGGTGTTTGGAGTTATCGACAGGGAGATATGGAGGATGCAGCGTTTTGGTTTATGAAGGCACTAAGGTTGCATGTTAGATCGAAAGGATCCACATTGAACTCGACTGATGAGGGGTTGGGTATGAATGGCTACACTTTGCTAACTGGTAGAGTTGAGCAAGGAGTACAACAGAGCAGAGCTACATCTGCAAACAATGCAACCACTCCCCATGCCAAACGACGATCGAATAGTCAGCCACCCGTATCTACAATCTTATGTGACGTCAAGACACCATCAGGCCAAACCATTGCTGCCTCCATCTTCAGTGACAGCGATGTTATGGATGAAGATGCTGGAATGACAGACAAGGAGTGTATTGAGCGATGTAATGATAAGTCATGGGAATGTACGATATTCAACTTGGGTCAGAGTCATAGGAAGATGAAGGATTATGCCGCTGCCATTGTTTGCTTTGAGAAATGTACCTCAATGAATCCAGGCAACTATGCTGGATATGCAGCTCTTGGATTTGCCAAACATCTAGATGGAGATGTGGATGGGGCTATTGATTCATATCACGAGGCACTTTCTAGGAAACCAGAAGATCAATTCACCTCTGAGATGTTGACACGTGCTTTAGCCGAGGCTGTAACGTATCCGCCCTCCCTTGCAATGTTATCAGCGGACTCTGTCGAAGAAAGTAGATCACGAGGAGGGATTGGCAGTTCACTGTTGAAGAAGATGGGCAGCTCTACTGCTGCTGTTCAGGGCAATCATGACATGTCAATGTTTACATCTGAAACAAACGATGTAGACATGAGTAGTAGTAGTATGTAGTATAATGTACTCATTATAAAAGAAGAGTGCTTCTATTCCTATTTACATTCTATAACTATTTGTTTAAGCTGCTCTATTCAATATTGTATTGGGCACATCAATCAATTCCTTCTCATTACCAAGAAGGATAGCTTGAGCTATTGTCGATTCTTTTCTTGCCCTTTCAATTGCCTGAATATATGCATTAGAGCTTATTGCCTTACTAACACCTGCCAACTCCTGTATATTGATTTGTCTATAACCCTCATCAAATTGACGATCAAGCTCGCCCATTACTTTAGAGTAATGATATAATCTTTGGCGTGAGTTATTACGTCTCTCTTCATTACTTATGTACACTTCTTTATCCAATTCACATATGTGTTCATTATATCCTATATGTTTTGTTGTATAGGTAGGCATTCTATTGAGTTGAGCAGAGGCACTATGCGTACGTTTCAATTGAGATATTTCTATCGGTTGACTCCAACTAGAGGAATGGCGAAGTGGTGGAGGAGGGGACGATAAGATATCCTCCGTTACTTTAATCGGGGTATCACTATATCGTAGAGGAGACTTCCTACATAGTGCATGCGCCTTCATTGACGATATCTCTTCGATGGTATACCAGATCTTCTTCTTATCAACTTTATAACTTGTTAGAGACACTCTCACATCGACAGAATTATTAAAACTAACCGAAACCTGGCGAGGTTTGTGTCTTTGTTGTTTGATAGGGACATGCCGACTAACTTGTTGATTCTTAACAAGCGGTGCATAGTAATCTAATGATGAAGTATTTGATGCTACTACATTATCCATCTTATCAAGGATCATATTGGTCACCCGGCCTCCAAGGTTGGGTTCCTCCATCTCCCACTCATCATTGATATTTGCTCCTAACATAGAATTGTTTCAAACAATATCAACCGATACTTATGTGTTTAGGGTAAATACCTTCATACACGGATGAGCTGCTACTCCGATAGGGAATGCCAAAGCATAGGGAATGCCAAAGCAAGGGAATGCCAAAGCAAGGGAATGCCCATTCACAGTGTAAATGATCATATTGCAATTTTACTCCGCACTGTGTCGCTATGCATGATTGCGGAAGGTAAGGAAAGCAAGCCCCTTGACAATTGTGGGTGCCGGACGGGAGAGACATTACATCCACAATCTCACACTGCATAGAAAAAACTCCATCGTATCAACACTTACTTGGTATCAAGGACATCACATAGTAGGTAGATTGCAAGCATTTAGCGGACATCGGTTAGTGATGCTGATGTAATTCAAGTGAAGGAATGAAATAGCAACTAGTTAAGTCAGAAATATGAAATGAACGGATATTATTATTGAAATGTTAAACTTAAACGGCTATAGATTGAGAATGTACTGCCACTACATCAACTATCACTTGTCCCAAATAATCTGCTACTACTAAGCAATCCAATTGCAACTCTCCAAATTAATGATTTCTCTCCATATTATCATTCCGATAGAAGAACACTAGCAAATGTATGATGCAAAACCATCCAAAGTTTCTCTGTCTACTCAATGGATGATGAGAATCCGTCCCATCTTCCCACAACCAAAGATTAAAACGAGACCTAATGAACCATCGACTATCATCACCGCTAGTTGACAAAAATATAATACCAAATGACAAGGTGATATCTTGACATCGTTCTAATTCCTCTTCGTTGACACCGCCGAGCATAAAGGATTCACACGATGATATGAATGCATCAATATCGTCAAGCTTGCATTTCATCATTTTGGTAAATACTTCCATTGCTCTCCGTGTTTGTTTACGACTTAGTGGTAATTGAAGATGAGACGATAGTTGGTTTAACATCTTACTCGAATAGCCATTTTTGACAACCAATGATTTACTTGTTGATAACATGGCTCAATACCCGACTTCTTTGGCGGCATCTTGTTGTATTGCAAAGTCGTAAGGCGTGTAGTTTAATTTTATTATGTTGTGAAGATTAGAGTGGAATATCGGTATGGCGGAGTAAAAAACAGTACTTACATACGTACATATCACAATTACACTATCATCCAATATTATATATCATCATCATTGGGCCAAGCAAGGATAGTAGCTACATCATTTCATACATGATTCTTCACATAGAACTTGATCGGCGGGTCGGCGAATGATTGCTTGGAGCTAGACCATCAGAGTTAGTTGAATTATCGTCGTCACCTCATTCAATATGAGTTAGTTACACATTGCCAATACTTGATCGGCAGGGAGTTGATATTTATCTCATACATTCATCTTCATTCAATATGAGTGAATTACACACTGCCATTAAACTGAACCAAACTGAGGTAGTAAGATCCATACTATCTCAGTCACTCTGCAATATCCATGAACAAGATGAGAATGGAGACCAACCCGCACATATTGCCGCTAGATTAAATCACATTGACTGTATCAAAGTCCTGATAGAATACGATGCTGAAATGGGTTGGAAGAATTATAGCGGACAAACACCACTTGGCGAAGCCAAGCTGAATTGTAATACTGAAATAATTAATCTGATTAAAGAAAACTATACAACAAGCATACCCGATGAAAGTTGGCATTCAGAGATTGATAGAGCAACAGACGGTTGGCAAGAAAAGTATGATGCTGTAAATCAAAGAATGCAATGGGTAAGACTTAGTTCTAATGGAGATCTATTAGAAGTATCAGATACGCCTCCACCACTGGATATCCAACGAGTCATACATGCCAAACAAGCATTAGGTGAAAGGAGAGTTCGAAGGATTCATCCCAAGTCTTTAATATCAATGAAGCAGCTTGGGTATGAGAAAGAGCGTGAACTCCAACAAAAGAAACTTGCATTAATGTTAAAGAAGAGACATGAGATTGTGGAGATACGCTGTGCTACTAAACTACAAGCTCATTGGAGAAAGGTCAAAGCAAGACTCGAAGCAGTACAGAGGAAACGTGAGGAAGTTGCAGCCAACCGTATCCAAAGAAGATTCAAATTCTTCCTAGCACTAAAGAAGGAACAGTGTGCAATTCGTATTCAGAGTGTTGTACGTATGAAGCTAACCACAACATATTACAAATCATACAATAGAGAGAGATTGTGGTGGTATCGAGCATCACGCAATCTTGCCTTGACAACTCAATCATTATGGCGTGGATTCAAAGCCCGGTCTTTATATCGACAAACATTTGAGATGAGTAGACTACCCGCTACCGACATTAGACACTTTGACTTCTGGGAGGCTTGTCAGCATGAAGCTCACCCTCCGAAGAGGGAGCTTGGAATCTATGCCGAATATACTTTATCTGGTACTCCGACATCATGGCAAGAACGAAATGGAGTGAAACGTGATGGTATATACTACAGAGATGTTGTCTTCTATGCCAATACAATCACAAAGAGAGCTACATGGGACAAGCCGAAGGGATGGTTGTTCAAAGATCATCGTGAATATTATGTACTTCGACTACAGACGTTTTGGAGAGCTCGTGTAGCAAAGAGGAAGATCCGACTGTATACAAAGGCAAAGTTGCTCCTCGAGAATGCCCACAGTCAAGATTTAGAGAGTACAAAGCAAGATATTGCATCACTTTGCAACTACACTTTGTACACACACTGTGTTCTTCACGACAAAGACACCGCTCGCGGATTGTATTCGAAAATGATGGACTTTATGAACCAACGAGGAGTTGATAATGCATTTGTATTGTACAGCTATGCCATCTTTCAAGCAGTAACAAACGAAGAAGACTGGACAGAGATCAAGGACTATGCACGAAGGGCAAAGCTCGCCGACGAAAGAATGCAATTGAGAAGAGCGAAGAATAAGGATCTAAATGATAAAAGAGAAGAGCCTCCAGCGAGTAAGAGTTCCTATCATATTGCATCAGCTGCATTCTATCTTCAACCAATATGTAATGACCATGAAACTGCCGAGAGTTGGCATAACTATGCACTCTGCCAAATGTTAGTACTTCATGATATGGAAGGGGCAAGAGAGTCATTTACTCAAGCTATGATCAACTCACCACGAGACAAGCGTATCATCTCTAATTTCAACACATTACTGCAAGACGAGGATTACATGAACAACCCGAGAAGCAATGCATATGAGGAATATCTCAAGGCTACAAAGAAGTATTGAATGGAGAAGAAAAACCTTGATCAAACAACACTGAAAAAGATAAGCTAGTCTTTATATATTTACACTAGACAACTCTATCATATGTACATATATTCGTCCTTCATACCTGATGGTAGTCTCTTGTAGCTTCCAACTCTACTTCTTTGCTTATTGATTTTACTCTTCTATATCCTTTATTAGGCTCGTTTGTCTTTTCTATTCTATTATTCATTTCATTTGTTGCTTTGCCGAATAATATAACGCCTGATACGACAACACATAGCGACAGCAACTTTTGATAATCAAAACACATCTCTGGCGACGAATCGACACAGAATGATAAAGATGTTGCAGCAAATAT
>Ga0075437_12548_pt1 | contig 23516 bp, 18 predicted proteins | sample MintriMetagenome_FD_74266 | JGI IMG/M metagenome (GOLD analysis project Ga0075437, IMG submission 74266) | Marine eukaryotic communities from Monterey Bay, USA to study complex ecological interactions - Minidiscus trioculatus and... | ecosystem: Environmental > Aquatic > Marine > Unclassified...
ACATATGTATAGGACAGCTTAAGTTTAGAAGGATTATCCGGTAGAATGAGATCCGGCGTTGCCCTACGCACCGACGTGAGAGACAATATTTGTACGTGAAATGTTGTCCGTTCACTAAGTAAGGCTATTCCCGCGAGGCCAAAATTTGATTTTAGATAATCACAGAAATTAGCCATGTGCGAAAAGTAGTATTTTTTAAAGGTATCTAATTTTTTAGCTTTGCAATAAAATAATAATAATTTCGCTTAGCACTAGTTTTGTGATTTTTCCGTGGAGTCTTTGCTTCGCAAAGCCGTACCTCCCTTTTCGTACTGGCTTTGTACGAAGCATGGAGTCCAATTGGAGTGACCCAGGTGCCTATCGTTAGATTAGCTGCATTCGACCGATGGAAGATAGTCAGCACATACTTGTTGTTAGTAAAGTGCTTTTTATCTATATTATTCATTTTAGTGGTTGATTTGTCGGCAGAGACGAGAAAGACTTGCAATTAAGTTTATCAAAAGTGCACCATCAAAAAAACAAATATGGACGAGTATGTAGCCTACGCCTCATCTCTACCACCATCGGGGCAATTACCAACACTTACATTCATTGCATTAATACTTGGTTTAGGCAAGGGTGGTGTACCCGGTTTAGGTGAGCTCATACTTCTCTATCTGATGTGAGGTTTGAGTTTTGTGCACATGATATTATGCTCACTTTTTCCTATTCATTACTCATTACATTGCAATACAGCCACAATAGCCACGGCAGCAACAGTCTTAACCGCACCACCAAACCTATCAAACTCACTAGGATACGCCGTCGCCTTAATGGTACCAATATTAACAATGATAGATATATACGCAGCATACCTACACCGATTAGAATTAGATTGGACAACCGTATGGTTATTACTACCCACTTCATTCGTTGGTATGATTATAGGTCAATTGTTAGATAAGCACTTGACAGATGTTGGTGCACGATTATTAGTGGGTGTTATATTATTATGTATATTGGCATTACGTACGTGGAAGGATGTTGTTAGATGCCTTTGTCCAAAGTTTGCAATTAAATATCAGTTAAGTGGTGATTCGAAAGAATATAAGGCAGAAGTGGAAGGGAAGGGTAGTATGGATTTAAATGATGAAGAGGCTAAAGAGTTATTGAATGAGATTAATAAAGATAATGATAAGAGTTCAAATCATTTAGAGATTGATGATGGACGTCCATCGTCTCCAATAAGAATTAGTAGAAGGAAGAAACAATTATCATCAACGACAAAGTTACTATGGGCATGTATAGTCGGGTTAATCGGTGGTGCGGCTACAATGTTGACAAATAGTATGGGACCAATACTCAATGTATATCTATTATCAGTAGCAGAGTTATCACCGGCATCATATGTTGGTACACGTGCCATGTTCTTTTGTTTCTTAAACCTCGGCAAGTTGCCGATACGAGTTATGGGTGGTACACTCGGCGTTGCTATGATACCACTAGCCACTGGATTGGGTATAGTGGCCGTTGTGGGTGTGTTCTTGGCCAAGCCTATCATGTTGGGTATGAATGAAAAGACATTTGTCAAATTAGAATTAGCTGTTGTGGCCTTTGCTGGATTGAGATTATGTTATATGGGTTTGAAAGGCTGAAGAGGTGACTGTCCCTCGAGATTAGATAGTAAATAGATAGAAGAGGTAGGTACAACATAGCTCTATTATAGTATTAGGATGTCTGATGCATCACTGAGGCCCAAGTCTTTCCGTGATACTCCTCTTGCGCTTCCTAAACTCTTGCAGTTTCAATTCCATTTGTGATTCTGCAGCTTTAATATCCTCCAACTCCTTCCTGAGACGAGTCTCCACGTACAAATCTGGCATACCCCTGACGAATTGGTAAATAGAAGACAGCTTCCTTGGTCCGATATTAGGCTCGAAGTTGTCGGGCATTGTAATTGCAGATGCTCTTTCGAACCAGTTGATCATGAGAGGTAGGACTTTAAACTCCCATTCAAAGAATGGCAACATATCAAAGTCATCATGATGTTTGAGAATCTTAATTATTGCAACTTCTTTCTTATCATCAACAACAAAGTTGATGTTGATTATTCCATTGATTTGTAGTAGAGACTTAACGTTTGTGTTTGTTCGGGTACTACCAAAATCAATATCACAAATAGTGTGGTTTGATAGGTAGGTTGCATTAACACTCGAGGTGTCACACAGAAGTTTGGACAAGGCTTGCCGCCCTTTTTCAGTAATTGATGGATTAGAATTGTCTAGATCCAAACTATGCAATGCACGATTATTTACCAAAGCATTTACAAACGTCTGCACTACTTCGTCATCAATTCTATTCCCCATCATGGTAAGATCTTTCAAGCTTGAGTTGAGAGGTTCCAGTATACTTGCAAGATGCTGCCACCCTTTGGTTGTTACTTGGGGATTGTTACATAACTTCAGGTCTTTCAAACGGCTGCAATTCTTTAATGCAGGTACCAAAGCATCAATTCCCTCGTCATCTAATTCAATATTGGGGAGCTGTAGGGTTTCTAACAAAGTTGTACTGTTTTGTAATAGAGTTGATAAAGCTATGCATCCGTTTTTATTGAGGCGATTACCAGACAAATTGAGCAGACTTAAATGAGGATGCATGCTCAGTGATGTAATGATATCCACCAATCCCTCGCCAGGGATATTATCTTCATTATTCACTACTGCTACTTCTGTTAATGATTTAACACCCCCAATACTACCAAGCGCTAAAGCAAACAAACGGCATCCATCCTCTCCAAAATTACATTCATCAATACTGATTTTGGACAAGTTGCTGTTACCCTTGAAGAATGAATCTAGTATTGTGAATAGTCTACACTCTGACAGATCTATAAATTCAAATTGAATTTCAGATAATGATCTGTTACTGCTCATCGTCTTGAGAAATGGCTCAAGAACATCACTAATACTTGCACCCGATGTCGGAACGAAGTCCCCTTTTATATGTAATTCTCTTAACCCTTTAATAACCGGGGGAACTTTTGGGAACTTTTGGGAACTTTTTGGCTTATTTCCGATAACTATCCTCCTAGACGGCCGATTAACACCGTTCCAAGCATGCTGTCCTCCTCTATATCATCCAGACGACGTGTATACCAAGTTTCATGGTCGAATTCCTCATATCGGCGGCGTTATTCCATCCGCTCCAAGTCAAGCGAGCAAAATTGATGGTATCCTATGATATTTGCTATGTTTTATGCTACTTTGTCAAGGTGGTATGGTATAATTAAATGCTGTCTATGAATATAATAAGTTTACTATCCTTTAGATTAGACTCTAAACTATTGTTTGTGTACTTTTTGTCCTATACAATACACTCAATCCGTTCCTATTCTATCGTACCATAATGAACGTTTGTTACCACCTCCAATCCGAATCTGCCTCATTGCATGATATCTCCACCTCTATATCTGATCATCTAGAGCATCCTACTCCATGATTCCTAGTGTTTTTATCACCTCTATATAGTATAGATGTTGACTGTTGTGTTGGTTGTATCCCCACCTCCTCTAGAAAGTATCAGGACGTTGACATTCTAGATGCATCCTCCACCACCCCTAAAATTGCTACTTTGATGATGGTTGTATATCCTGGCATGTTATTGCCGCCAATTCGCATATCAGTGGTAATACTACTGCTACATGTTGTTTATATGATAGTTATCTATGCATTTGTAGGAGGAGGTGTAATGATATTCACTTCTGATGACATAATCAACATTTTATTGTAGGTGGTAGGTGGAGGGGGTGTCAGTGTCAACTTTCATATTTTGATGGCTGTACTACACACATACATCTATGATCTCCTCAGCCTCCTAGTCGATGTTTTACTCAATAAAATTGCCATAAATATTATATAGATTGATGCCATTGACTGTTTGATGGAGGTATAGACCGTCTTCTATCCATAGATGACCACCATTGTTGTCGAACCCATCATCGTCAACAATTGCAAAAAAAAATGCAGCCTAGGAGGAAACTAATAGTAGACCTAGTAGGCGACCGCCATTGTGGTAATGTGATTATACAGTGATAGATAGGTATGTTAGCTGTTAGATCCTATGATATAGAGTTGTCTAGTAGGCTGGTTGATATATTATGGCGGCGCTGACGATAAAGTTGAGTTTGTGGTGAGCGACTCCAAAAAAAAATGAAATAGGATACCCCCGGTTATTAAGGGTTAAATGTTCGTGTCTGCCAACAAAATATCCCAACCATCCCATATCATGTAGACCCTCGGGACGATAATCAGTATGATCTTCTACTTCATCACGGATCCATAATTGATCGTCGCCGTCTTTACTCAGTTTCATAACACCCTCACGGTTACTTCTCATATTACGAAGAAGTTCTCTATTGAAATGGCTGGTGACAATGTCGTTTATATTGATGGTATCAGCATGTGCATTATATTTGAAAGTTCATTATTGCTCTCTCGGTGTACCTATTTTTTTATCTCTTATATTCTTATCTCTTCTGTTGGTATATCCTTCTCACAGAAAGTACGACCTCGTATCTAATAATTATAATTACCTATTAAAATAACACGGTGTTGTCTTCTTCTTGAACACCATCTATCTACGCCACTGCAATACTTACTTGGTACCAGAGAAAGTTTATATATCTATTATGGTATAATATGGTGGGAATTGATTTTCTTTTGTGATTCATGCTACAATTTTTACTACAGTATATTTTGAGACTTGTTGCATCCGCCGTGCAAGTGGTGGGCACTAGTAACAAATAATACATCGTCAATTGTCATGTATTAATTGGAATACTTTTAGATACCAAAAAGGATACCTATTGTTTCTAGGAGTCCAGAGTAAAATGGCTATCGTAATCTATTATCTATGTATTGGTGGGCTCCTGTGGGCTCTTGATACATCTACTAATAGACGCCGACGATGGCAATTGCAAAAAGAGTACAGGACGATAGGAGGCTTGTCTGCATTATTATGGTTTAGTTTGTGGTGAGACTTTTAGTTGAGACGAGACGAGATCCAAGTCCCAAGTGTGGCTAAAATTTCAATACTACCACGCGTCAATCGTCAATCGTCGTCGATCTTGCATTAGATAGCTTAATAATCCACCACAAACCATGGTCAAGTTTGCCCTCCCAACAACAATCACGATGGCGGCAATATTAGTATTACTGACCTGTTATATCATCACTACTACAACTGCACATAATCTCAGACAACCCGATATAATACATACAAGTATATCCTACCTCACAAATAATGAACAAATTGCATGTAATAAAAAAGCTGAAGAATTAGCAAATTGCATGTACAAATCAGGAGATAATCTCGACTGTGCTAAATGCATGTTAACTGGATTAGATTATACAGTACCAATTACATGTGATAAACTTAATGGAACATATTGTCATGACGTATCGGAATGTGTGAATACGAAGTGCAAAGAAGAATGTATAGAAAAGCTATTTGATGGGTTGAACTGTGCTATTCAACAGACGTGTAGTGATATAACATGTTCAAAGAAAGATGGGAATAGTATACAATCAACTACTAGTACAAAAGGAACAGCAGCAGTATCAAATGAGTCGGTGGTTACTTCATCAACAGTATCATCGGCACAGGCGTAACTAGTAGTTATGTCAAAGTGGTGCTCAAAGAGATAGAATGAGTATAATAATTGATACAGCATATTATCGGGGACATAATAGAATTAGAATGTATTAGAACGAACACAAGATGTAATGACGCACCGGAGGATGATGGATACACATAGAATTGTGGAATACCTCTATTTGGGATATATAGATGGGTACTCAAATAGAATTGTGGAATACCTCTATGCTGGGGATCAAGGATAGAGACAGATGAGATATCTGGCACATTCAAAATGACAAAACCTCTAACTTAAGACGTTTTAAAAGTCTATATGTAACTTCTATATACATACGGTGCCTCTCCATACCTATGACGTATCTTTCGTCAAGTCTAATAGCTTAAGAATAAGAAGATACCCCTTATGTGTGCTAACCAAAGCACATATACTCTGCAAATGTTGTGAAGAAACGAAGTTCAAGTTTAAGCAATAGTTCATTTTAAGATTGTTAGCTCTACGCTCTCTCTCTTTATTATGAGTTCATCTATCTGTATCAAAGCTCAAGAGGATATTGCCATTGCTATCTATGTTAACACGAGCGTTCATTAATATCAACTACGCCTCGTCCACTCCAAAAGAAGATATCAATACCATCCCTACCATGAAAACAACACACTGTGTTATTATAGCCGCACTACTAAATGGACTACTACGCAATGATAATCGTATCTTTCGTCGTGCTTCATTCCTTTCCTTTATTTCAGTAGTTGTTATTTTATTGTTGTTTGTGGTTGATTTTAGTAAACGGGATGATCTTGGCTGAGTTGTAGATGGATCGGTAGTCGATATATCAGTAGTTGACGTATTGTTAGTAGTAGTGGGAGATAATGATGATGGTATGTCATGATCGTCAAAGTCAAGAAGTTGTTGACGTTGAGTAGTATGTGTCGGCGACGATGAAAACGACATCATATCAAATGGCAAGTCGGGTATGTCATCAATACTAATCACCATCTTCTCATTAGTAGCATTAGCAGATAAGTCAGGGATGAAGACACTCCCATTATCATCGACTGTAATCTTCTTCTTCCTCTCTTCTGTCTCATGTTCTTCGTCATTATAAAGTGTAGTGAACGAGGGAGTAGAAGTTAGACAGTCTACTGTTGATGCCGTAGATGACTTTCGTATCAATGGATGGTTGATATGGTTGATAGTTGTAGTATTCTTTGTTGGAGTTGAGTAGCCCATGTTCGTTGTTGATGGTTGCATATCTTTTATGGTGTATTTTATGGGTCTTAGTCTTAGTCTCGTCGTCGTCGTCGGTCCGTCGTTGTCGTTGTCGAATTGCAATTGATGAATATAAAGAATGAAGTGTATGATAATGATAAGATAAAGTGATTACAGGCAATAGCATAATAGCGTAATAGTTGAGGTGTGGTACTCTAGGAGACAGGTTATATGAACAGCAAAACCAATGGGCGGCACAATACAATCCTTACGAACATCAGACAACAACTCTGTCACATCTTGCACTGCCCCATTTTATTTCCCCGGGGTCATTATCCCGATTTAGTGGGTTAAATAGAAAAGCAGTTCAATACTAATCTTGACGGCGATGAAGCACCACTCGATGATGTTATCCTCTGCCTATGTTAGATTGATAGGCAGTTCCTCAACAGCTATGTAGTACCCTATTGTTGATGATGGCATAGTGCTAAGCACTCTAGAGATACGCCATTTTGATCTCGATTTCTACTCTCATAATCATAAAAATCATAATCCCAACATCATTGTCTATAATCAAGACGATATGAGTCGTCCATCAACACCTACACGCCGACGCAACGCCGGCGGTACAGGCATTACCATCGGCAGCTCCAAGGGTAGCTCATCATTCTTCTTCTCTTCTAACTCCAAGAATGAGAAAGTAAATAAGAATACGATACCCACAATCTCAATTCGTCGTGCAATGTTGACTCGTCTTATCGGTCCATTATCAACTCTAATTGTACGTATACTGATATGTTATGAGGGTGCAGTAATTACAAAGAGTTATTCAAATAAGATTGATATAAGGAATCAGTATTATCAATCAAACTTGCGTCGTCGTAAGTTACTACAACAACAAGTAGTGGGCAGTAGTACTAATACTAATGAATATACATATACATATGTAGATGAATATACTCAACATAATGAATATGTATACGTTGACGATAATGAAGAAGTGAATTCAAATGATGAAGTTGATGATCCCCATTATCATATGAGTATGACAATTGCATCGTCGGCTCTGGTCTTTCGGGAGCTATTATTGCCGAACAGTATGCAACCAAGTATCATCAATCGTCACTAATTATTGAGAAGCGTAATCATATTGGTGGTAACTTGTATGATTATGTAGATGATACAACTGGTATTCGAGTGAGTGCCTATAATAGTAAACATATACTCAATATAGAAAATGAAAGAGTATGGGAATATGTACAACAGTTTGCTACTTGGATCCCTTATGAACAAAAGAAGTTAGGCTTTGTTAATAAGAATGTACAAGTAACATTAAATGTTGATACGGTCAGTGAAATGTTTGATAGTAAACGATTAGATACATCTACAGAGGATTCTAAAAGTCGTATCTCAAGGTTATTATTTGGCAATACTGATGTATCTGAGACTACACAAGAGACGAATGAACAAGTCAAGCTAACGAAGGAGGAAGGATACATTCCTCAAGATGAATATACAGCTCTATTCAATAACATGTTAGACAATGATAAGATTACAGTCGTTACCAATACAAACTACTTTGATGTTAAGGATCAACTTCAGTGTCAACGTTTGTACTATTCTGGTCCGATTGACACATACTTTGAAGATTTGAACTGGCCAAAGCTTGAATACAAATCTGTATTATTTGAACAGGTATCTCAAGAGGGTAGTATGGAAGAGGAGGAGCAAGATGTCACCGCAGTAGTGAATCATGATGAAGAACTATCTACTGAAGATATCTTTACACGTATTGTCGAGTACAAGGACATATCAGATCAAGAAGCTTCTGATGCAAGTGTATACTTTATTGAACGAGATACCGATGAAGGTGAGCCCTATTATCCAGTGCAAAGTGTTGAGAAGCAACAACGTAACATTGAATTGTATAATAGATACAAAGAAATGGCAGAGAAGGATGACGGTGTAACATTCATTGGAGGGTTGGCTAATTACAAGTACTTTAGTATGGATGAAAGTGAGTAGTAATATGTGCTTTTGTGTTGACAAGCTAAGACTTGATATGTTCTGATACTTTGTTACTTCTTTCTCTCTACTCGCTAAAGCTATTCTAAATGCTCTTGAATTGCTTGATAATGATGAGGATGATTCTGTATCCGAGGATGATATGGAAGATTTGGATGACGGTTTGGAAGGTAGTGATGACGAGGAAGAAGATGACGATGATAGTGAAGATACCAATGATGATGAAGGTTAGTCTCGCAGTCTATCAAGTTTCAATCATTACTCAACCTTTTCCAACCATCTCTTCTCCTATTCTTGTACTTTTACAAACAGCTGAGTTCGGTCTAGAGGAAGACGAGTTGTTAGAGAGAGATTCTGAACACGAGTCAGACACAGCTAACGACTACTCCGAAGACTTCAGTGAAGACTCGGCTGATGAGGACGAAGAAGATGACCATGAGGTAGATGAGAGTGGGGAGGACGAGTCGGATGAGGAATTAGAAGTTGAATCTGCCTCGGTTAGCAACTACGAGAAGATTATGAAGAAGAAGGCGATGATGATAATGAGGAGGAGGAAGAGAGTAGTGATGAGAGCCATGAAGAGATTGGCGATGAAAGTGATTGATAGGAGCCAGTATATAAAGATTCTTGGTGAACAAAGGTGCAGAGTTGGGTGTATGAGTAACTAGGATGTATGTATAGCTGATGAGAGTAAGAGTTAATATCAAAATTTACTTGATTGAACAACTCGCATACATTACTAATTTACAATTCAGCACAGCACTACGATACAGTTTTGCTTATTGATCTTCTAGTTGAGAGGAGTAGGAAGAGGAACAGGTTTGCCGATGTTGACATCCTCAGATCCTCGAAGATTTTCGTCACGTCCACCACCACGGCCTCGGCCTCTACCACGGCCTCTGCCACCCCTGCCTGTTAATGTTAATAGAGAGATATTATTGGTTTAGAAGATATTACATATGAATACATAGTAGAAGTAGATTTTGTGCATATCATATGCACTCAAAACTCAAAGAAGTACCTCCTCGTCCTCGCCCTAGCATCCTGTCATTATTGGCTGGGAAGCTAACTGTAGATTCTTGAAGATTGCCCGCCTCTTCACCTACAATTTGTAAACCGCGTCTCATCCCTCCTCCCTTTCCACCTCTAGAAAAGAGAGAGAAGTGTAAGTGTAGGTAAGAGTATGAGTAATATCAGTATGAGATCTTTGTGAGTGACATAGCATTTGACAATTCACCTTCCGCCGCCTCTACCTCCTCTTCCGCCGCCTCTAGAAAGAGAGAAGTAGGTATGAGTAGTATCAGTGTATGAGTATGAGATTTGTAGTGTGTATGATGACATAGCATTGAGACATTCACCTTCCGCCTCCCCGGCCTCTTCCGCCGCCTCTAATAAAGATAAGATAATAAGATGAAAGAGTATGGCATAAGTATGAGTAAGAGAACAAATTTCTTACCCTCCTCCGCGTCCACCTCTACCCCCAAATCCTCTGCCTCCTGGTGAGCCACGTCCCTGACCAGAGCCAGAAACACCAATCATCAAGGTAGGAAGCACTGCAATAGTAGAGATTTTCATGATTTTCAGCTTCAATTGTACTAGATTGTGTTCAAACACAAGAGTAAGTGTAAACGAGAAGAGTAATAATGAGAACCCAAATCTTTATTCTTCAATCGTTTCTACGGCATTCCCCTTAAGATTACATGCATGCCTAAATAGTGATTCAACATTTCTTACCCGACAAGATTGTAGGAGGATCGTGTGTAGAGAAGTAGCTCATAATAACTCTCAGATAGAAGTAAGAAGTGAAAGTCATCCTCCTCTAACAATACAACACATAATGAAAGGCCCGAGTAGTAGTATCGTCCTTGTTGGTATTCTTACCGCCATTGGTAGTACATCTGGTTTCTTCTTCCACAAGAAGGGTAGTCCAAAGTTTGATGCTGTATCTCTTTTCCCACCCTATGGAGGAAGCGAGGAACGAGGTGGCTTTGGCCGTGGAGATAGGGGACGAGGCCGAGGCCGTGGAGATAGGGGACGAGGTCGTGGTAGGGGACGCGGTAGGGGACGTGGTGATAGAGATGAGAATGTCCGTCGTTTGGGAGCTGATACAGCCGCAGTTACTAAAGGCAAGTTGATTCCTATTAGCACTCCTACCTACAACAGCAACAACAACAAGCCCAATCCTCTCAACTAGTTTAAGGGGGCGTAGGTCGAAGAGAAAGATAGCTAGTCAGGTAGTGTCAATATAACAAACCAAAGATAGAGCGCATTTAGACATTATTTTATCTCTCTTCTATCTTATTATTAGAACATATCATAAAGTCCGAGACGAATCAATTACTTTCTCTCTTAACTCTGACTCCAATTCATACATATCACTAGCCTCGCTTCGCTCGGCTAGCCTGCTTGCGCAGTAAGGTACTTTTATTAATGCTCTCTTTCTTTATTCATTTCTAAATTAAAGTTACATTAAGTTTCGATACTTTGTCAAACATTATCTCTTAGAAGACTCAGAACAACAGTGCCAAGAGCATCCCATGTTATGATCTTTCAATCTATCATTTAGTAGGGGAATGTAATATCCATATTGGTCCCATCTAACAACAAAAGTGAAAGTGCACGAATGCATACTGTATGGATGCCAATTTGATTGCTTTTCAGAGTCAGGCTTTATTCTTCGTCGGTACCATTTCTTGCAGCGAAATCTTATCTCTAAATCACTGTCCCCTACACAAACTACAGGTGAATCCCCTACTTCTGCAGCTGCTTGGATATCATATCTTAAGCGTCCCAAAACAATGTATTGATCGGTTCCATTAATTGGGTGAGGATATTGGGCTGGATGGAAGTAAAGCTTGGTTATTCTCTTGCGAAAGTCAATATCTTTACACTTATCCCAATTCTCTAACACATATTCTTTCCTCATATGAAATCCTCTTCTCCAATTAAGCGGCGGCAGACTTTTATCTCGACACAGCGTTGCAAAGCGTGAATTGTAAGGTTCCCTTGTACCATCTTGTACGTATCCATAATTGGCAACAACTACTTCATCAGAGTTGCCAATGATTGAGCAGATATCAATAGTTTGGAGACAGGACGTATCTAAAGAATCTGGATTTTGTTCCATCTCGCCGAAGGAGACTGGAATAACTGATAGAATAATGCTCCCTTTCCATCTTACTACTTCTCTAATGTCTGGTCGGATATACTCTCCACAATATCCTAATCCTATTTCTTTTGGTTGTATTATTTGCAATTGATGTGGTGGTGGCATTCTTTTTTTCTTATCTTCATCTTCAGACTGTTTAATATGTCTACGAAGTGTAGAAGAGCTTTTGACATACTTATTTGTGACCATTAACCGTACTACTTCTCCTCTTTCAAAAGATCTTTTTGGATACTTTTTGATAATGTTCCACTGCTCTTCATCAGTGTAGAAGCACCCATATGCTGGCTTTGGTAATGTTATATCAATAGATGGTCTTTTTCGTTTGAGAGATTTTCTGGATGGTGTTCTTGTTTTTGTTGGAGCAGGGTATTTGGCCTTCATTGTCTCCCATAATTCTTTATCATGGCACGAGGAAGGATTCAACTCTTTATACTCTCTCAATCTAGCATATTTGTATCCGTTTCTTCTGTCATCGTACCATAGAGTTATACGTTCCCTCAATTCTCTTGATAGGACGTATTTTAAAGATGCTTGGAAGTCCGCCGGTCGTAACTCTTCTACTTTTTTAAGAAGAAATGGTAATGATGATGCACCGTGGCATTCTTTTTCCGATACACTAATCCATTTCCCAATAATATTGCTTTTGCCGCTCTCCACAGATCGAAATCTTTCGAATTATCGAGTTGTAATCTGTGTGGTCCATATCTATTAAATCCTTTGTTCATGTTTGTTCATGTATATTGCAATTCGATGTTGTTTGTTATAATAATATGATGGATTGCAATCGAGAGAAGAGAGCTCGGTTTTCCATAGCAACAATTATCATGCATAGACGATAGAATGAAGTTATCATGCATAGACAATACGAGAGGAGTAATTCAAAAGGAATGCGGTACAACTGCGTTGCGGAGGAGATGAGAGCACCAAACTTTGTTAGCATGTTTATTAGTGAAAAATGAGAATGGTCACAACTAATAGACGGACAGACTCTTTTAGCGATCATTTGGTTACTTTTACTAAGCAGGCTTCTGGTTATGGAAGTTCATATAATCGCTAAATGGCTTTTGGCAAATTTCCTGGTTGCCCTCTAGTAAATCATACATATCATCACACCCACGCCTCATGGAAGTTAGTAGATAGAAGAGAACTCCTCTTTATGCTAGATTCAAAAGTGCATGCCGTTTTCAATGTGGCACTCATTTTTGTCTTATGAGAGTCTGTAAAGATACGATTGCAAGCTCAAACTTGATCACATAATCCTCCAATATGAGAACAGCATATCAATTGATATTAGTAGTAGCAGCATCTCTGCACTTCGCTGTTGGCGGATCTTCGTCTACCTCGATCATCGATACTGATACGAATGAAATCCCAACCTTCAATGATGATAAAGAAGCGAGATCATCTGATTATGCTAACTACTTTAGTGCCTATGATGATCTATATCATCAAAAGGTAATGCTTACCGATCATAATAGGATGAAGGCATATCATGATGCAATCATGAAGAACAAGGACTTGTTCAAAGATAAAGTCGTTCTAGATGTAGGATCAGGATCGGGTATCCTTGCAGTATGGGCGGCCAAAGCAGGTGCTAAGAGGGTATATGCCATCGAATATACAAACATGGCTAATCATGCCAAGAATGTAGTTAAAGCAAATGGCGTAGAGGATGTAGTGAAGGTTATCCAGGGAGCAGCTGAAGATGTAAGCCTACCCTTGCAAGAAGAAGACTGGGATTTCTTCTGTGGAGAGGATCAGAGTCAGAAGAGTGAGGAGTGCAAGGGGGATCAGAAAGTGGTGGATATCATTGTATCTGAATGGATGGGCTACTTCTTATTGCGTGAATCTATGCTTGATTCAGTCATAAGTATACGTGATAAGTTCCTCAAGAAGTCGGGACTTATGTTCCCGTCTCATGCATCTATGCTCATATCACCGATTGCAACCGAGAAGTATCGGCAAGAGGTAGAACAGGATTATTCTGATGCCATGACAAGTTGGAATGAGTATCTTGAACGTGCACAGCTTGAATATGGTGTTGATATGTCAGTTTTGAATGATAAGTATCTAAAGGAGCAGAAACAGTACTATCTCATGAGTGGCCATTGGTTGCAATTAGAAGCCGAGACTGTTCTTTCTACACCAGTTGTAGTGAAGACTCTGGACATGGCTACTTGTACCTTGGATGATGCAAAGGGTGTGGAAGAGGTACCATTCGACTTCAGTATTACAATGGATGATACTGATACCAACAACATCGACAAAGATGCTCGGCATGTCAGTGGAATCGGAGCTTGGTTCACAGTTGACTTCAAATCAAGGACGGATGATATTGGCAAAGTACATGCCCCAGATGTTGAGATTCCTGTGCATCTATCTACAGGACCAGAGGTTGGTGGTGAGTTGCATACCTCTTGATACCTAGGGTAATCTTCTCTCGTCTCTCATTCTCATCTTTCTCTTCTTTATATTTATGTTTCAGTAACTCATTGGGGACAGCAAATGTTCTACCTACCAACACCTATTCCATTGACTGATAGTTCAGATATTCAAATCAGTGGAAAGATGGAAATGATACGCTCAAGAGAGTATTCAAGACTGTACAATGTTCGTTTCCAACTGAATCAAAGTACATCAGGCGACCCAGTTGAATTGACTTATCAAATTGTATAATAGGCATAAGTATGTACTTATCGACTATGAGTAGCAGTAACTAACCTACTTTCTATTACTTTAGTTTCTTTTTGATAGTAATCTACTTTGGCTTCTTTGCCTCTTGTTTGGTCTAAATGTATTGCAATCCAATCTTATTCCTTCTTCGACTTGATACCACTCAATCGAGACATATCATTCATAACACGTTTCTTCATGTCCGTCTTATTGGATGTAATTGATGATATAATATTATCAATCTTCATTGCCTCAACTGCACGACTTGGTATATCATCTCCATATCCATAGATTGATGAAGAGGAGGAGGAACGCCGTGATTGTGATGAATATTGTCGTTCATGATCTCCTGTAGGCGTAGGAGTAATTGTCATTGCATCAAGACTTGGGGAAGAGTAGAATGATTCTTCAGATGAATTATCGGTAGAGTTATTCCGTTCTATGGTTTGTTCCTTAACTTCTTGTGTTGGTCGTTGATTATCGAGGACGATGGGATCACCATCACATGTTGTTGGTGTTATTGTTGCATTTGTTAATTTTTTAAGCAAGTTCGTGGATACGAAGAATGATGAGCTACTCATATCTTATGCATTCATATATGCCACTGTGGTTCTTAAGAGGTCTAAGCAAAGTTTGATAGGGTTGTTCGGCAACGTTACTATTGTTTTGCTACTCGAGAGGTACCTGAGTACCGCTGATACTTCGCTAAAAGAGTTGCAATAATTGCCATCCTCGCGTCAGCCTATATTATGGTGTATCTAAGAGCAGTATTAGTATACCGCCTATGATAGGATGTAGCACTATATTGCAATATCTCTCTACTGCCTTCAAACTAGTAGACGGGTGAGATCATATAGGAGTTAGATCAATAAAACTCAAACTAATATAGTGATGGGTATCTTTTACATCGATATTTAAGTCTTTATAAGTATAACTAAACAGATCTAGATCAAGATAGCACGGCCGAGGTATGTCAATATAGCACAAGTAACAATGAGTGGAACATACAAATGGGAAGAGGTAAACTGCAACAACAATAGTCAACACGGAGGACAAGAAAGTCAAGAACAAACATCATCCAAAGAGAATACATCATCGTCTCGTATCGATCATCTATTAGAACAGCGTCGCCAACAGACAAACTCAAACAGCAATGGTCATTTGTATCAATCTGATACAATCGATTTACCATCAACATCATATGCATCCAGTAAGAAACTACTACAATCTTCTGCATTCTCATTATCACCACCACGACAATTGTTCAATCAGTTGGCTGTGATGGAGTTAGAACAGAATGTATGGGGTAGTAGCAATCATCAGTCTGAGGAGGAAGAGACTATGACATTCACACCCATCTCTACTACTAACACTCGACGCCATATCAATACCGAACAGAATAATGAAAGTGGGGTGGATACCGATGATGATGTAGAACAATATACAAACTTTATAGATCAATACGAATCATCATTCATACCAGATGATGAAGATGGTTCGAATGTATTCGAATATGAAGTTGACCGTAGTCCTAATTATCCTTCATCATATCATGATAAAGCATCATCATATGATGGTATAACGTCAGACTTTACAAATACACCTAGTTTTAATTCTAAAGGTCGTTTTACTGATTATACTGAACGACATCAAGAGGATGATGAGGAAGAGGTTACAAATCGTGTACATTATGATTCCACAAGCGGTAGTGGTGGATATACAAATAGAAAGAAGAGGAGGTATTGTATCATTACATCAGTTACACTTACCACACTTGCAATTGCAGTATTAGTTACAATGTTTCTAGTAGTTATACCCAAATCAAATGATAAAGAGTTACCCATTAACAGATTCTATGAAGTCAAGGAAGAAGATGGAGTTGTATTGTCAGAGTCGGTAGTATTAGTACAAGGTATGGGTGATGCATACCTTAATATGAAAGATGAGAATAGTGCCGTTGTTTTTCACAAGGTTAATGCAGGTCCAACATCAGATGCAGATACAGAGAAAGTACAATGTATATTCAGATTTCGTTACTCCAATGGATCCAATCATCATCACAATTATCTAATCAAACTAAACGGAATAAAAGTAGATAGTATACGATTCAATAAAACAGGTGGATGGTCAAATTGGAAATATACAAAGAGTATTAAATCAAATGATTGTTTAGTGAATAAAGATGGTATGACGTATAATGATATTAGTATTGAAAGTGAAAGTAATGGTGGTGCGGGGTATATCTATTTGGATGGATTAGATTTTAAACTTGGTGATGTTGGTAATGAGAATAAAAATGAGGTAGAGACCGAGACTGAGGAGTCTGAGGTAAGTGTCGTTTTACACTTGTGACTTCTCGATCTAACTAGTATGCAACTTACATAATCTTCTACTCTCCTCAGGTATCATTCCAAACGTTCGTAAAAGATAGCGAATCAATAGAGGAGACAGAGGCCAAGGCAAAGGAAGTCGATAAGAAAGAAGACGATACTACCAAGGCACCCGAGGATGAAGATGAAGCCTCCAATGAGGATGATGTCAAGGAGGATGAGAAGAACAAGGAGGATACTACATCCAAGCCTCAGGGAGAAGACCTCATAGTTAATGGAGACTTTGAGGATGGCTTGTCAAACTGGTACATGAACAAGGGTTCGTTTGAGATAGACTCGACGAATGTATACTCAGGACGCAATTCAGTCCTCCTAACTGATAGGTCATCGACATGGAATGGAGTGGAGCAAACTATTGATGCAGGGAAAGTAAAGCAAGGTGCCAAGTATCATGTATCTTGCTATGCCAAGATAAAAGGAGATGTTGAAAGTGATCATATCAAGGTGACATTTCGTATTACGGATGCTAATGAAAAGAGGCACTATATACCGGGAGAACACAATGGACATGAACATGGGATTATTAATAATAGTACTTGGACATACTTTGAGGGATATGCTACAATTGACGTTCCGGGAGAGATTGCCAGTGCCATGCTGTATGTTGAGGGGCCTGGAGGCGGTGTTGAATATTGGGTTGATGATGTTTCGGCTGTTGAAGTGGAGTGAATGGGAGTTACATCCCCAGCAATACGACTTGACTAGATGTATAAATAATAGATACTTGTTCTTTTAGACTTACTTTTTATATGCTTTGTACAACATAAATAAACATAACATATGACATTCATCAGCCAGGTTGATATTCACGTACATTTCAGCTCATACTACTATGCTGTGGCCCAAGTCTTTCCGTGATACACATCTTCCGACGTTCAAGCTGTTGCTTCCGCTCACTAGATTCTCCTTCCATTTGTGATAACTCGGCTTTGATATCGTCCAGTTCTTTCTTGAGACAAGTCTCTACATAAAACAATGGCATACCCCTGACGAATTGATAAATAGATGACAGCTTTTGTTTTGACTTCCTCCATCTAAAGTTTCTTCCATTGTATGATGGCATCGTAGATTCCCTCTGAAACCAGTGGATCAAAAGAGGTAATACCTTGAACTCCCATTCAAAGAATGGTGTCATATCAAACTCCTCATGATAACGCTGTATCTTAATCATTGCAACTTCTTTCTTATCATTTACTTGGTTCAACTCAAGTAATTGTCGTAGTAAGATCCCGTATAAAGATGTACTGTCCGGTATACCGTGTATATACAGTGTGTGGTTGGATAGAAAGGTCGAGTTCAAACTTGAAGTGTCACAAAGAAGTTTATAGAATGCCTTCCACCCCTTATCTGTGATTGCTTCATTATCATGCAGGTATATATTACTCAATGTGCTGTTATTCAACGCGGGGAGTAAAGCCTCTATCTCTTCATCCCCCATCCCAGTTCTAGCAAGATGAAGAACTCGTAACTGTGTTACTGAGTGTTGCATTAGAGTTGCTAGTGCCATCCACTCGTTCTTACGTAGTCTGTTCCCACATAACCACATATTCTGTAGATTAGGATGCATGCTCAATGATGTGATGACGTCTACCAATCCATTGGTGACTGAACTTTCATTATTCGTAATATGTACAGAAGTCAATGATTGAATTGTTCTGCCGCCAATTGCTAAAGCTAATGCCCGACATCCCCCCTCCCCAAAGTTGCACCTATCTATATAAACTTGTTTTAAGTTGATATTATTCTTGAAGAATTGATCCAGCGTTGTGAGCATTCTACCACCCAACAGATCCATGGAAACAATATGCAAGTTTTGAATTGATCTGTTGTTGTTAACCCCTTGAAGAAATGATAGGATGATATCACCAGTAGTTGCATCATCATCAATAGGATGCCAGTCTTCACGTATATGTAATACATCTAAATGTTGATTTCTACCAACGAAATAACCCAACCATCCCATATCATCAACTCCCTCGGGATGATAGTCAGTCTCATCTTCTACTTCATTACGGATCCATAATCCCTCTTGCTGTTCTTCTATTGATAGACAATCCAATTTCATACTACCCTTAATATTGCTTCTAACCTTTTTTAGAACAAGCTGATTAAAGTCGTAAAATGCAATGTCTTCAACCTCAATATTATCAGCTTGTGCATCATACATTTGAGTATTCATCTTGTGTAACTTGTGTGTCTTGTGTTTGTTTTTATCTCGCTTCTTATTCTTATCTTCTCTTATATGGTAAACTTTACATGGATTTATGGTCTCTTGTCTAATAATAGCTTATCTTTCTCACTTCAATCTCTTCGATGCAATATTGCACACTACTTTCTGTTGACAATAGAGGCATAAGCTGTGCTGTAAGTCTGACTATAGTGGGATTGATAAGTATTCTTTTCTTGTTATGCACTATGCTCCGCAGTACACACAAAACTGCCGCCTTGTATGCACTGATTCACCATATACCACCACTAACAAGTCTATTTTGTGATCCTCCCTTGTGTACAATCCCTTCCTTTAACCTGAGTAATACTGAAAAGTTTTACTTGTAGGTGCACTTAATATGTTATTTTGCACTTAACTTGTGTTTTTGTTCACCGAGCAATATCGACTCCGTCTTGTTAAAATATACTGAGTACTAATTTTACGATAATGCAGATAGCCGTGCCATCCGTGTACATATCTCACTTATCTTCCTCACGCATGTAATTTCATTACCTTCGGCCAGTTTTGATTGGCATTATAATAGTACCGACAGAGGATACCGATCATGAAGCAATTTAATAACTATAATATCATACAATACACAGTTGATTCAAATATATAAGTATATCAGAGATATTACAATACAATCATTAGTACATTGTCAGTAAATTCAGATTAGCATTATAACATCTTTCAATGGTGGTGACCCGAGAGGCACAGAAATGAAATTTTTGCAAAGATTTTTTTGACGATTTAGATCTTAGACTAGACTCGTGGTCTCTATATATGTATGGTGCTGTCGAGATATAGCTGTGAATTACAGATCGTTAGATTCATTATCTGTTTCCTCTTACAACATTGTATCATAATATCATAATGGCTCGTCGCGGCTACAATAATGAAACTACAGAATCCAATTCAGACGAGGATAAAATCAAATCAATAGTCTGGCGTGACTTTACCTTCTTACTGCTAGCATTACTAGCATCATTTGCAATTAGTTATATAGAAGTTAATGCCGGTGATGCCTCCTTACGTGGAGGTACACCCGACTCTCGAGGCATTGTCGATACTGGCTTCATTGCAACACAATCACTACACAATTGGTTATCAAAACATCGGGATATAAATGATATATTGGCATTCTTAAATACAATAGGTTGTGTATTATTACCGGCAGTTTATTTAGTACATGTTACTGTATGGGTTGGTGATTATGATTTGGCATTTCGATATTTGGCTACACAGTGTTTACGTAGTATATGCGGTTGGTTTACGTATTTGCCGAGTAGTCCGGAATATTTAATGAGTTATTATGACGTCCCCGATATCTTTCAATGTATGACGAAGGAATGTGGTGATCCTAGTTTAGAGGAGGTGCAGCCTTTTGTTAGCTTCTTTAGCGGTCATGTTGCTACTATGGTATGTTGTGCTAATCAGTGAGTAGTATGATTGTTTGATATGGGTATTGATTGATGTGCGTATCTTGTGTCTCTATACTATCTAACTCATATCTCTAACTTTCTATACTACTTCTAGTATGTATACACACGGGTATAGACGATTGGGTATTGTCTGTCATGTAATCAACGTACTACAAATCATCCGACTATTATCATCAAGGGGACATTATTCAATTGACATTATCATCGGATGGTATGTTGCCATATATGTTAGTAGATCAGCTGGACGTCTTGGTAGATACTATTCACGAGGTGCAAGATTTAGAGACTTTGGACCCAAGTCACGGAAGGAGGCATTTGAAACCTTTATTGGAGTCAATGATGATATGAGAAGTAGACGATTATCAATGGTCATTCGGGAACAGAATTTGGAGGAAACTTTGCTCAAACTTCAAGATGATGACTTTAATGTCCTTAAACAGTCTGTACATATAACAACCGCCAAGCTTGCTGCTAGGGGTACGATATCATTGCACGATGAGAGGATATCAGAGAGTGGGGATAGTTCGTATGGTGATGATAGTGGCCATGGTATTAAGAAGCGTATTTGATTTGTGGTACAAGAGGAGGGTTGAGATGAGTCCGTCTCATTTGATATAGGTGGTTGTTATTGTGTTTGTACAAAGTGAAGAAGTAAAACTGTTTAATAATGATCCATATCTACTTTGTAGTTTTAGCTCAATGATATGCATCATTCTATAGACCAGTCTCTAGTTCTAGTTTCATTCCATATACTCAACAAATCATTTCTTTGCCTTCTTGCCTTTGCCCTTCTTCTTTTTCTTGCTCTTCATTTTAGTGACAAGTCTACGATCTGTTAGTCCTCTCCACAACTTTTGCAAAGCCGTTGCTCCTTTGGCAAGTAGCTCCTCGGCTTTCCTCTCCAACTCAATCACCTAATACAAGAGAAGAGAATCCGATGTTGATAAGTTAGACTATATGAAAGATGATTAAGACATAGGCACCGACAAACAGACAATAAGATTAGAACATGACTATACTTACCAGATTCAGCTTCTCCTGTTCTTCTAACTTCTTGGCATTGTTAGCGTCTACCATTTCAAAATGCTCAACCAAACGAGTCCTTCGTTCTTTCTGTTGCTCAATGTCGGACTGAACTGATTCGATACTTGTCTGTTTGGTAGTTTTAGAAAGCTCGTGTTCAGATGTTAGCTGCTGAATAGATTGTTTTAAAGTTGATATAGAAGTCTGTAGCCGAGACTCCTCCTTCGTATGGCGGTTCTTCTCCTCTTCGAGCTGCTGGAGTAAAGTATCTCTCTTCTTTCCAAGCTCTTGAAATACAACCTGAAACTTTTCTTTACTTGTTTCTAACTCCGTATTCAACTTAATCTCCTTTTCTTCTTGGTCATTGGTCATGAGAGATAGCTTCTCATTGTATATGCTCTTTAATGACGAGAGCTCTGATTCCAATTCTAATCTACGTTCCTTCCTCTCTTGCTGCCGTTCGTCAAGTTTGGATTGTAGACGTAAAAGCTCATCGTGCTTTGTACTCTCTTCACACGAGTAGTTCCTAGTGTCACTACGTAACTTCTCGTCTTCGGCCACTGATAAATGAAATGCTTGGGCCGTCATATGCCGTAGTGATTCTAAATCGTTGGACAATGACAGTAGATGATTGTCATCTGGACAATCCTTTAATGTTTGGATCGTACTGTCTAATATACTAGTAACTTTATCGGAATAGTCTGCCGTAACTCTTTGCATGGCTGTCGTCTTCTATCTCTTACTCTTATACTCAATACCAAGCTTGTTGTAAATGTGTAAGGCTGTCTCTTTCTTCTCTTCAAAGTCTCGTCTGATATTACTTCTTTAGTGTTCAACTCGTCATTGTAAATGTGAAGGAGGAGAGAGGTAGGCTCTTTTCAAGTATGTACTTAGGTATGTTTCATTTTTGGCTCGTCCCTCTACTCTTCTGAGTCAACAACTTTGTCTGCCTTCTTAGTCAATGAATTGGACAACTCAGAAGCAATAACAGCAACAACTATACCCGCTGAGATAACAGGAGCCTTGACTAGAAGTACAATCGAAGTAATAACAGCTCCTTTCTTGCCAAAGGCGTACTTTTTGGATTCAGTCTCCTGCTCCTCCTTCTTATTGACAATGTGAGATGATACCCACCAAGGCTCTATACCATCTGATGATCTTGATTCGCTCTTAGTCATGTGAGTGTATATATCTCCGGGTATTGTCAACTTGCTTATTCTTTTGGTATCCTTCAGTGCACTAGAGTCTTCATCTTCTATCTTGAGACGAGCATGTGACAATTGAAATCCTCGGTTACGAAGCACACGAGCAGATTCGTCATCTGTGCTGCTACTAAACTCGACGTTACCAGCTAACAAATCCATCCCCTCTTGCCGATCGGCATCTATAAAGTTGTTAACATAATATCTTGTAAGACTATTAACTCCGTCATCCATTGCACCCTTCTTCGTTCGTTTACCCGTTCGTGTAAAGTCTCCTTTCAAAGCAGGCGTACCGGCATATAGACGTGATATAGCATCGGCATTATCAGCCCATAGATATCTATGTGATTCCTCACCTTCTATCCATGGTAGTGTTAGTGGATGCTGTTTATATCCGACAACATATTCAAGTGGGAGGGTTCGTCGACGACGGAATCGACGTATTAACCCATTATCAGCCTTGGTTAGACCGAGTCGCTCGTGTAGTTGACGGTAGAGGACATACCGACCGAACATACTTTGAACTACATTTGTTCTAT
>Ga0075437_11016_pt1 | contig 23386 bp, 10 predicted proteins | sample MintriMetagenome_FD_74266 | JGI IMG/M metagenome (GOLD analysis project Ga0075437, IMG submission 74266) | Marine eukaryotic communities from Monterey Bay, USA to study complex ecological interactions - Minidiscus trioculatus and... | ecosystem: Environmental > Aquatic > Marine > Unclassified...
TAGTAGAAGGTGCTGTAATATTAGATGCCATTGGTCTACGCTCACCAGGTGAAAGTCTATTCCTTCCCATTGCACTTGCCATACCCAATCCTAAATTGGATCGAGTAGGACTTCCTCTATTGTTTATATTGTTTTGTGTTGATAATATACTACTACCATTTCTACTACCGCGTTCATCCTCAGCTGCTAACTGACGTGCCAATTCCTCATCTGCATCAATATTATGCTGATGTAGTACACCTGGTAATCCATCCGATGCATTACTATTTGAATTTGCAGTACTATTATTATTACCCACGGGTATGCTTTGTAGTTTATTCATAAGTTCTTCAGGTTTACCTTCACCATGACTAAGCAATGTCTCGACAGTATTCTCCATATGACCTCCATGATGACGTAGTACTGCATCTAATTGTTGTGAAGTATACCCCTGAGGAGTGAACATGGACTGTAGCGTGGCAAGTGCCTCTTCATATGATATTGCCATGTTAATTGAGAGTATACCCAAGCCTAAATAATATTAGTTTGTATTGTTTCTGGTGTTTTGCAATTGTTGGTGTTATCGGAGAGCCTCAACTATTAAATGTTTTGCTTTGGGTATCTTGCCCTTTTAATATAAATGTAACTGGTGACTTAGATCAACAATAGCAATATAAAGCTAATATTTTATATCAAAAGTATTGTTAGCTGATTTATTCCATTCCAATACTATTGTAATGGCAGGAGAGTGCGATACTCTCAGAATCTTACATAAGTACTCTCAAATGATTTCAATTAATTTTTATTGGGAGTCTTTAAATTAACTGGGATTGTTCATTGCTCATGCATAATAGGTGTTGTACAGAGGCATACAATACACTCGCAATGGTTTGATGTTCATTGAATAGGTGTTGTTCTAGAGTATCAGAGATAGCCTGCAGCTGCCGCCGCGTAAATGTATCGATGGGCTCCAATCTTAACTCACCTTTTTATTAGTATTAGATAGTAGTAGAATATTATTATGATTATGTTAGCCATCATAACCTCGTGTTGGTTGATGGCACATTATGTTCATTCATTTACAGGTAGTGTTAATGATGCGAGACTGAGATGTGATCATCATCAATTGTACCAATGTGATAATACTCATTATGGAATTTGTGGATACGATTTATCACACAGATGGATTGAGCTTGTACAGAATGATCATGTTACGGCAACTACAACAATTAAAGATGATGAAGATAGATGTATCACTGTTCGATATGGAGTAAGACTATCCGGAGGAAAAACTATTAGAATTTTCAGAAATAATGATGATGATGATGATGATAAGTGCACAAGCTCTATGTTGAAAGATCGTGTTCTATCGATTAACGAGACACTATCAGAGATGCAAAAAGATTCACAAAATGGACTTGCAATTAAAGCCGTTTATAATGATCCCTATGCAGCTCAATTGCAGTTAGTTAGGACATTAAGGCCTCCTAGATCAAAAGATATGAGTAATAGTGGTAATGAGAAAGTATCGTGTAAACCTCCAGTATATAATGCCTCAAAAGACTCCTTCTTGGTAGGTCCATTACGATTATTCGGTGTTGGTGAATTTCATGGAGAAGGAGAGCCAAGAGAAAAGACTGCACGAGTGTCAGTTCCAACGAATGGGCATGAATGGGATATATATCACAACATATCTCCAGGAGATCCAAGAGGTCACTTCCTACTCCTTCCTGCTTTAGATTATGAAAGAGAATGGAGAGATCAATCACTTACTTCAACCGACTGCTATGATGTGACTTATTTAGCATCTACAATAGAACCTATCGGATCAATGGTACTCACATTTAATTCAGTTTCAGCTGGAGCCTCACAAAATCATATACACTGCCATGCTTGGGTTAATCCACCACCTCCTTTATTATTAAATAGAGGGTATGCAGTGGAGAAAGCTAGTGCACTTACATCTCTTCAGCTAAGAAGTGAAGTGACGGTATCACTGTTAGATTATCCCTGTACATGTATCAAGATATCTGCCTCTGTCTCAAGGTCGACTCTGAAAGTAATGGGGAATTCACTTTCTAAAGTTGTACAGATTGCAGCACAAAGTTTAAAAGCTCCACATAATGTGGCCTGGATGAACAGTTCTGGAGATGCAGAGAAAATTCAACAACTAGCCATATATGTCTTTTTTCGTAAAGCTGAAGTGACAGATCGTGTCGACAGTGTCTTTCGGCTAGGTGCAAGTGAGATGTTAGGCGTATTTCATTGCAGTTCGAATGAACAACTAGATTCTATTTCCAATAATATGAAAGATATACTGAAAGATGTGTCTTTGGAGGACTCATCATCAATATGGAGGAGCGTTTGTGAAGCTCTCGATACAGATACAACATGGTCTAAGTAATAAACTGAATTTCTAAGCATGAGTGCTCAAAGAAAGAAAGCTTTCTTCAACTTCATAACTACATACAAATAGATATACTTACCGAAGAAACAATCATAAATAGCTTTATTAAAGCATTATTAAGAAGACATATATTACATCTTGGAGCTTTCAGACTCATCTTCCTCTTCTTCGTCTTCCTCCTCCTCCTCTGCAGCAGACTCCTTGATAGAAACAAGTGCTCGCATTGGAGAGAATGAAACAGCTCGACGTCTCGAACGACTTCTGCTCCTGCCACTCCTTACACTTCCAGTCCAATCATAAGATGTTAATCTACTTTGTGTTGGAGGAGGACAGGAATAACCTCTATCATCTTCAGACTGCTCATCGCTTTGGTCTGATTCGCGTCGCTTGGCCCTTCCTTCTCTCTCTTTTGGTTTCAGCTTTGTACCCTTGATTGGTCGAACGTGAGTTCCCCAATACTTCTTACCGTAGGATTTGGATGAGTTTTTCTCATTGACAGTGAATCTAATTGCTGATCTACCCTCCTGTGTTTCTTCCATCGATTTCACAACGGCGTATGTCCATTTACCATCAGAACGGCGGATGAAAGCACCATCACCATAGTGAAGCTGTTCAATAATTGCTATTGCCTCATCTTTGTCAGTGATCATATCTCGATGTTTTCCTGGATCGCCTATTTCATATTTGGCTGGAGGTGGGGACGGAGAAGATGATTTGGGACGAGAAGCGGCTTGAGATGATCTGTCTTTTGATCTAGATCTTGAATTCGATCTAGATCTTGAATTCGATCTAGATCTTGATCGATCTCGTTTTGCAGCTACTTCCATCATGGATGCGTTCAAATCCTCTTCTTCATCATCTTCCTCCTCCTCCTCTTCATCGTCATCTTCTTCATCAGAGTAGATTTCACTTTCACGGACCAACTCACCCTCATTCCAATATCCTCGCATAATCTCACCATTATCATAAGCCATTGTTCCTTTCCCATGCGGTTCATACTGCTCAGAGACAGATCCTGTGTACATTCCAGATTCTCCAAAGCGACCCGTGTGTGGCAAGTTACTCACTTCAAACGTTTTAAGATCGGGTATGACTAGTTCCTCTGCCTCGGGTGGTTCTTCTAACTCATTATTAGGTTGAGGCTCAGGCTTAACCTCTTCCTTGTCTTCTTGTTTCTTTGGAGCTTGTTTGAAGGCTTGTAATGCACTTAGATCAATCTTGAGCCCTCCCCTATAATCTCCCAATTGAGAGAGTGGAACTGGTCCTTCCAGTGGTGTCGCGGAAAGAGGGCCTTGAGATTGAGCCTCTGATTCGTCGTCGCTTACTTCAGACCCTCCAGACATGGCACTAAAACCAGAAATACTCTTGAGGCTTCTTTCTTTCTTCACCTTTGGCCGTTCATCTCCTTCCTCCGTGTCTGCTGTAGCAGTACTAAACGCTGAGATACTTTGCATGCTTTGCATACTCTTAACACTTCCCCCCTTCTTCAATTTAGTGCGTTTGTCATCTCCCCCATTCAATTTTGAGAGATTATTCAGATCATTATTGGAATCAATACTTGCAGTTTCTTCATTGTTTCTAAGAGATTCTGAATTCGAACTAAGACGATCTAGTTGAGGCATTGATGAGTCCTTCTTTCCATCGCCTTCGGAATCACTCCCAAATCCATCCAGGGCAGATGATGATGGATTAACATCCTCTTGTATTGATTGTAGCAAGTCATCAACAGTGAGCAGCCCGGCGTCAATCGAATTGGAAGCGGTCGGTCTACTCCCCACAAGTTGTGATTTATCGGCAGTTGCAAGTAAAGAAGAGTCTGAATCATGAAAGCGAGTGAATGTTGATTTGTCACCTGTGGTCATCAAAGATGAATCCGAATCATGAAAATTTCTTCTGTTGGCTGCCCCTCTAGCAGCTTGCGCATCTTCTGTGTTTAGTATAGTGAGCAAGGATGAATCCGAGTCAGCAAATCCTTTGCCACGTTGAGAAGTATAGTCTACACCACCATCTGTAGCACTGTTGAAAGTTCGAGGCTCTGGGTTTGGATGTTGCAACAAATAATTGAAACGTCCTGGATCCTTTGGCTTATCATCATTTAGTATAGTAAGTACAGAGTCCGCACAAGAGTCCGCGCATGATTCAACATCGTTAGACATTTGAGATTTTGGGCTTTGGGGCATCAAGCGATCAAACCGTCCCTTTCTACCCTTGGCAGTTTTCTCTTCGGCATTGAGAATTGTGAGAACAGAATCTGCAGCCGAGTTCGCACAAGAATCTGTAGAATCATTAAACACTCGAGGTGGCAGCGTTGCGCCTGATTGAGGCAATCTATTCAAACCCATTGGCTCACTATCTCTACGATCATATGTAAAGTTATTCCCCACAGTTGCTCTTCTATTTTGGGATTGTGATTCCTCGGGGGTAAGTATAGTCAGTACAGAATCCGCAGCCGATGCATCATCTGGTTTCGGGTATTTTAGATTGGAAGGCAAAGAAAGGGCATGCTTTCGTTCTGCGGCGTGCCACGGAAATATAGGTTGCTGCTGTTGCTGTTGCTGTCGACCATAAAGATGTTGTGGTTTCCATTCTTCCTCTTCCTTTTGTGTCCAAGGATCTTTCGTGGCGGCGGCAGCAGTAGTTTTATCTGGTAAAGGCATTCTATCCCATTGATATGCAGCAGCGGAGGCAAGTGGCTCATCTTCAGATAATACAGTTTCATCGGCAGTTGTAACAGTGTTTGCAGACTTTTCTTTAGCGGCCTTCTCTTTGGCAGCTATTTCAGGTGGTAATGGCATTCTATCCCATTGATACGCAACATCAGGACTTGCAACTTGAAGAATGGAGGGAGCAGCTACTCCAACTTTATATATTGGAGTTGTACTAGTTCTTGCTGAGGTATTGCGAATAGTTGAATTCTTCTTCTTTGACATGAACCTAGGACTACTATTCTCCACTTTACCTCCCTGTGTCACACGTCGATTATTCCTTCCACCAAAAGGGGATGTATTTTTTGGTGGAGAACTCTTCTTGTTGTTCCTCTTACTCCGCTTATCATCACTAAAGTAATCATTACTACCTCCATACATTTCATCATAGGTACCATCACTAACCATACTGTTATCAGAGTGATTTAGTAAATCGTCAGGATTGAACCCTCCAAATAAGGATGCGCCCCCCGTGGAAGTGAATGAGTTGGATAATGATTTATTGACTTTGCGTTTCACTTTAGAGACTTTCTTGGAAACTCCTTTCAATACCTTCTTCCTCATTTCAGTTGATCGATTTGATCTATCACTACTATCCAAACTGGGCAAGCTGTGTATTTCCATACCCGATCCACGTTTGTTCTTTCGTTTCTCTGTTGACATCCTTTTACTACTCCGCTGTGATCCTTCTAGACTTGTTGATGGTTCGTCGTACAGGGATAGTGATTTCTTCTTCTTTTTCTTTGTCTTTGTGTCATTCTTTGACCGCCTTTCATCACCAAAATAGTCATTCTTACCCCCATACATTTCATCATATGTACCATCGCTCACCAAACTGTTATCTGAATGGTTGAGTAAGTCATCTGGATTAAACCCGGCTAATAATGATTCCCCGGCAGTGGATGTGAAGGAATTAGACAATGATTTATTCACTTTCCGTTTCACCTTTGATACCTTCTTTGATACTCCTCTTAATACTTTCTTCCCCGCTGATCTATCACTATTATCCATACTTAAATTAGACCCTGGACTTTGTTGCTGCCAATCTATATCTTGACCTCGCCTACTAGTTCGGGGAGCTGCAAAGCTATTTTGAGACTGCGATACACGATTATTCATAGATGAGCGTCTATTATTGCTGCCAGCAAGATTTCTCTGTGACTTGGTACCTCCTGAGAGATATGCAGCTATATATTCTCCCTCGTCATGGGTCTTTGTTAATGATATTCGTCGTGCCATTTTCTTAGCTCCATTCATTAAACGTTTCTTTGATGATTGTTTTTCTAAATTTGGTCTTTGGTAGGGTAATTTATCTCCTTCATCGATGTATGCCTGTTGTGGCAATCTTGTGACATGAAGACCATCATCTTCAGACGATGATGATGACCCCTCATCGTCGTTGGAAGAAGAGGATGATCCTGAACTACTCTCACTTTCCTCGTCAATCTCTTGTATTCCATGTTGTTGTGCATGAGATCCGGCAGAGCGACGTAATCCTCGACTACTACCGCCACTTCGATTGGATCCAGATACATCAATGTTACCTCTTGAACTTCTTGACCCTTTTGATGCTCCACTTCGTTCACTTCCATCTAAATTGGACTCTTTATCGAATTGCACAGATCTACGCCGTTGTTGAGATTGTTGCTGTTGTCTGTTCATTGATTTATGTTGATTACGTTGTATATACCCCTCCATTTCACAGTCGGGACATACAGGTAATAGATCCTTCCATGCCCCGATACCTAACAATCCCTTCTTTTTCAATATGACATGTGGATGGTAAATACATCGTCCTTTATCATCATGTTCTGGACCTTCATCTATTCTATATACTGAACTTGTAGTTGTTGATCCTGATTCCTTTGATCCGTAGGATGATGATGTTGATACCTGTATTTATTTACAGTGTTGCAATGAATGTATGTATTATATCCCGATAATTTTGAGGATTGAAAAAAAAAAAGTGAGCATATCTTGTGCACATAAGTTCATTCTCAAACACATTCTCAAAAGTTCAACAAATGCTTAAACAAATCAATTACAACAACCAAAAACACCGCATAAAAACTAATTTCACTTACCTTTGTTTTATATCTAGGTGGTAGATCAGTATTAACATCATTCAAACTACCTCTTAATTGTTGTTGTTGCAAATCATTATTATCCAACCCCCTATCTGATAATTCCATATCACTAAATGAACTTTTACTACCAAATCCCTTTCTATGGCTCCTCTCTCCTCTTTCGGAACTTTCTAAATCACTATTAGAACCTTTACTTTGGATATTATTATACTGTCCTTTATTTTTGCGAATAGATTTTTGGGATTTTCTACCTTCCTTACTATTATTTCGTCTAATATTACTATTGCTACCGTTACTACTGGATCCTAAACTTGATTCACCTATAGTATTCGTTGTACTATAATGTACAGGATTATATCCCGATGACCCTAAAGTATTATTATTGTTATTTGTTGCTATACTTGCTCTTCTTGTAGTTGTAGATGGCGGTGGCGCGGCTATTAATGTAAAACTAGAATTACAAGATTGACTAAATTCTTCATTATTATTTGTATATGGTAATAATGTAGAAGATTGCACTGTACTTGATTCTGCCGAGTTTCGTCTCATGTATGTATTATTATCAATATTATTATTATTTTTGTTGTTGTAGGTACTTAATTGATTTAGTTCAGTTGGTGGTGGGGCGTATATGTCTGGAGTTGTAGACGACATTGTTGATGATGATAATTCTTTAGATCGTGTTAGATGTTGGATCCATCATTTATTTATATATACACTGTATATTCTGGACATAGTTAGGGCTTGTTATTTTTTTGTTCAACTGATTGCAGTAATTTTTCTATGCAGTAGAAACTCTTTTAAAAAAGCACCGCAGTGAGTACAAATCATATACGTATTGGAAGTACTCAATACCTACACTACTGTTTGATATGTCCCTCTCTGTGATTACTCTTCCTCACTGCATATGTCTGTCTATTAGTGCCTCCTTTATCTATATGATCGTGAAACAGAGAAACTGTAAAGGCATGCGGTATCTCTGTCACAAGCAGTTATCGGAAAACATTATCTATGTACTGGCTCCTCTCTCTAGAGAGCTGTGGGCAATTTGTTGTAGTAGCAGGTAGTAGCGCTGCGGCTGCTCCTCAGTGTTTAAAGGTCAAAGGTATGCTAGTATATTGAACCAGAAGAAGGTTATTATCGAGATGATGTTAATCACTGCACCTGTTTCAGCTAGACGATCTATAATATATTATACCCTTTCTCGACGAGGTATCAATCATAATACACCATCATGTCTTCTTCAAAATAAAAGAACTCACTCAACTACAACAACTATAAAGAGTTATCAAAATATCAATACACGTCCACTGCGCTCAATGTTATATGTACCTGCATCTAACAATCGAGCACTTGCAAAGTTAGAATCACTATTAGGTATACACAAACCAGATTGTATAATGTTTGATTTGGAAGATGGATGTGCACCAAATAAGAAAGATGAGAGTAGAGGACACATATATCAATTCTTACAAGATAGAAAAACATCGTCAACCAATAAGGATTACTTTGGTTTGATTCGGATTAATAGAGTTGATACAAAATGGTTTGAAGATGATGCTAATGTTGCATTTCAAATGTGCATGAGTAAGAATATTAATATCAACGGTATAGTATTGCCCAAGATTGAGAGTAGCCAAGATGTTGATTTGATTACCAAACACATGCTTAGCTTATGCAATAATGATGATAGTTTGGTAGATGAAAGTGATGGATCATCACAAATTGTATCACCAGTGCCTATCTGGGCAATGATTGAAACTCCTCGTGCCATACTTTCAGTTGCTGAGATCGCGGCTCATTCGAGTGTTAAGGGACTAATCATTGGTACAAATGATTTGTCGAAAGAGCTGCAATTGCGACCAACATGCGGATCATTGTCTGGTACTACCAACACAACCCGAGACGGCTTGGCAACCTCATTACAGCTTGTATTACTTGCAGGAAAAGCTTATAACAAGCCAGTGATTGATGGTGTATACAACAATTTTAGTGATGAAGAAGGGTTTCGAGACGAATGCATGCGGGGCAAGGAGTGGGGAATGGATGGTAAGACTCTCATACATCCGAGTCAGGTATCAGCTTGCAATAAAATACTCGCTCCTTCACAGGAAGAAATTGAGTATGCGAAAAGTGTTGTTGCATGTTGGGAAATTAGTCCAGACAAGGGTGTTGCTGTATTGAATGGCATGATGATAGAACAATTACACGTTGAGACTGCTAAGAGATTACTAGATATGGTCGAAGTGATTGAATCAATGTCATGAATAAGGCTCAATCCATGTTAATTGTAGATCATCTAGCTTTCCACTTCGTCCCACTTTGCTAGCTTTTCCTCTATCTCTTTCATAGTTGGCCTCTTTCTATAATTAGAATCCCATGCACTTGTCATCAACTTGACAACTTACCACAACGATACTGCATGTGGCGGTCGAGGAAAGTACCGCTCCAACTTTCTCCCCTTCTTCTCTTTGTTACAGCGAGCTAGTTTTGCTTTTTTTGTCCGTTCGACTCAATTTTCAGGTTGCAAACCAATACCATGTATTGCGGCGTCGATTGGTATTAGAGTAAATTATGTTGGTATACTGTAATAACTGTATTAAGATCAGTTTTTAGCGCTCTTTCTAATGGTGGTAGTCTACTGTTGTTCGTCGTCAATCAATACTCATCGAGCGATGATCGAATTTTCAGCGATAGTATGATAAAAATAATGCACATCATGTGCTCGACGCCTCATATCGATCAGCAATAGCAATAGACAACAATATAGTCGATAATAAACTGTATTTGGTCAATATTGATATGGCCCATCCGTGAGGATAAACGGTAGCGGCTACCTTACACTATGATAAGTGATATGTCAATCAACCTAATCCATCATAATAATCATAAGATACAACTCTTCCTCAAATCATGTGAGTGCATTGAATGATTGATCAGCCGAAGAAAATAGACGCCGATTCTAGTTAATGCTACTAGATGCGGTCCCCGTAGCGTACGCGTCGGCGTTCTCACGATCCCAATCAATGTATCATGTAAATATTAGGAGAGTGTTAGTATTATTATGTGAGGGGATAAGAGGGGAAATATGATAAACTCCAAACACAGAGGCCAAGTAAACAACTGTAACCGTAATGGCAACACTTATAGCAGTGCAGGAGATGCGACATGTCAGATTGATAACTTCGTTCGGCGCACTACATTAAGTACCAGCTCTGAGATGTTAAAACTCAGCATATTACAGCCAACCTTATGTCGGTGTGGAATTGAAAGGTTGGGTAAAGAAGAAGTGAAAGAGTAGTAGTAAAGTAGATGTTAGTGTCGTCATCCAATCATATTAGTAGTTTAATTCTTGATTATGTAATGTAATGAGGATGTGAATTTGCAACCTTCAGTAGGTGCGACTCAGGTACATAGGACTGAGAAAAAAATCAGTCTGAAAAAATTAGTGCAGCACAAACAAGTTGCCACCCCAACACTACCAAGTATAGGATTAGCAACAGTTAACAATGAGATTTATACATTCATTAATATCAATTCTATCTGCGTCGGCAGTATTAATCAATGCTGCCAATGACTGTGATAACAATCATAAAGGGTGTATGGACCTCAACAATTGTAATGATCAGTGTAGTCCAGATAACCCTCCTAGTGAAGTGTCCACCAACAATGCCGCCGAGTCAATTGCCGTGAATGATCAAGGTGCATTAGAGAATGAAGAGGTTAGTTATATTTGTTTGGATGTTGTTTATTTGTCACTTGTCTTTCTTTTTAGAGTGTGCTTATTAATATTAATTTTCTTACACAGGTGGAAGTTCATGTTGGTGAGATGTATAACCAGGCTGCTGAGCGTTGGAAATATGTTCCATTCGGTGTTTCCCAAGATATTGCCACTATTGATTCGGTCGTATTGATGTCTGTGTTTGTGGTAACCACCATCCTGACTTCCTTAATCCGTTTGATTTAGGATGTGATTCATGTGGGTGCTACTGGGAAGTTGTAGAAGGTTGTGTTGGTTTCAGTCAACCTTCATCTTCGACGGAATTGGAGTGGAAATGTTGGGCATGTTCTCCGCCAATTGAAGGACTTGAATTACAGGCTTGTAATGAATTACAGGCATGTAATCCAAGGTGTAATAAGCGGCCACGCACGACACTGCGTCAGGATGAGAATGGCCCGATTGTAGAGGAAGAGAATGTAGAACCCTACATTGAGCAAGCTGCTGCTGCTGCTGAGGAGGAGGAGGAGTTCGTATCGGAAGAGCTTAGACAAGATCTACTTCTTGCTGATATTCAATATGCCAAGTCCAACGCTGATTATCCAACCCAGCCTCCTTGTGATGAATCAGGAGACCCCAAGGGTGTGTGTAGAGATTATAATCCTACGTTCCCAAATGACAAGTCGGCAGTGCTCAACGATGGGGGACAACCACCAGATTACAGTGAATTGATTGATTCAACTAATTCACCATTCAGTAAGGGTAAAATCCTTGAGGATGGCCGATGTTGTGATAGATCAATGATCGAAGAACTCAAGCGAGTAAAGCCAAATGCATCAATCGGCGGTCGTCTCATACCTGATATTGACTTTAGAACGGACACGTCACAGGAGGCATTAGATTTTATGTATCATTGTCGTACTACATCTGCACAGGCATGGACTGATCATGCATTGGTACAGGATATCAATGAGGGACAGATTGCTGATATATCAGGAGATAAACTTATTGAATGGCAAGATGTTATGACTGATGAGGCATTCAAGTCGCCCGGTCCGATATCGGAGGAATTCTGGGGTGATGAGAAGCTCATTCGTGGCTTTGCAATTGAAAACAAGGTGAATGTATACATCTACAAGACCGGAAAGAATGTGAACGTTTACATGCCTCTCTTCACTGATGAGACTTTCACGGAATCGATTCTATTGACAAACCATGTTGACAAGTATGACAATGGATTGCATTTTGATCTCACTTGGCACTACAGTCCAAAGTATACTGATTATGACAAGCTTCTTTGGCCGAAGGAAACTTGCATTACAAGTGTATCATCTAACACCATTGCTTCGCTAAGAGACATTGTTGACATGCCTGTGCACTCAAAGACAGGTGATATGATTACCGGTGCACACTTTGCTTTGCCTCCGCACTTGATGCGTACTGATGAGAGCCTAGAACGTTTAGCAGGTCAGATGATTGAAGCTTGGAGCATTGATGTTGTCAAGGATGGGTTCAATGTCAATAGAATTCCAAGATCAATGCTTGACAGATGGAATCAACAATCATTAGCCCATCCCAAGATGGATCGGAATGGCAATGGGGCACTATACCTCAGAGCATGTTCTGATACATGGGAGAATCATTCTTCACAAATCGATAACTTTCTCGACTCTGATATTGATGAGGAAAGATACCTTCGTTTGCCAGAATTCTTACAACAGTATCAAATCAATCAAAACGCATTTGGTATTCGACCATCAGATGCAAGTAGTATTGTATACGGTGGTGAAACTTCGAGTGGTTTGTTCTCCGTTCGACAAGCACAGGAAGACGATGCTTTAGTTCCTGATAATGCTCGATTGAATTGGGAGTGCGGACAACAGTTGGAAGTAACACATCGAATCTTGCTTGGAAACAACGGTGGCGACAAGAGAAATGCTTGGATCATGGAGTCCTTCAAGCTAGGGACGATGGAATTAGCTACCCGACGCACACTCAATGATAATGATGAAACCTACTGTATGTTAGGCAACTGTTTGAATCAGATCAGAGGAGGATTGCCATACTTTTTGGAAATTCGTGGTGGAGGAGGTGGGATAGAACTTATTGTTAACTGGTTTACTGGATTCCCTTTAGATCAGAAGGACAAGCTTATCTTCTCGGCAGAAGTCAATGCACCACATTATATACTAAGTTGGCTCAACTTTCACAGTGCAGCGTTCGTCAAGTTCTTAGGGGGGATTGCCTTGGGTCTTGCTACTGTCAATCAAGCTCACAAGTTTATGTCCACTAGGGGATATGACAAGCGTATCGAGAACGTAAAGAACAAAAACAAGTGTTCTACTGCAGCTGCGAAAGCCATAGTAGCTGATCGATGTGGAGCTAGTCGCAACCCTCTTCTCAAGAATAGAAATAGATACTCCATCGACAGAGACTCCTTGGATTTACTGAATAGTGATACACTTGAACAAAAGAGATTAGCTTGGAACCGAGCCATTTTTGTACAGAAGCATCCCAATGTAAATCCAGATAACATCTCAACCGAAGAGCTCAAGGAGTTTACCGACCTTGTTAACTTTGCTATCCTTAGTATATCACTTGAAGAAGTGAACCTCAAATGCAAGAGATGTAACAACACTTTCAATATTGACACCAATGATGCCGAGAAGCTTAGTAAATTGAATAGACACTTCAACAGGCAATCTTGTACCATTATTGGCGACCAATTTGCTGCTCAGCGTGAAAATGATGATGATGAAGCAAGTAGTGAAAGTGATGTTGAGTTACGGTGTGCTAATTGCAATGCAACAGCCGAGGAACTAAACATTCAAGCAAACGCAAAAGAAAGTCAGAATACACTTTTAACCAAGCATCAAAGTTCGTGTCCAACACAACAACAATGGGGTACATGGATGAAACAAGTTCTGAGTAAGGGTAGACCAACACAATTTGGAACACTTCCCTTCACACGAAGCAGCGACCGCACTTTGCATGATGCAATCAGATTCAAGACGGGCACAAAGAAAATGAATAACAAATTAAGGCCCGTAGTTGGTGAAAGGAGAGCTGACCTTGAGAGTGCTGGATATACACAGGAAATGGGATTCTTCCCTTGAGTTTGTTGTTAGGCTGTTCGGTATAATTATCATTTACTACGAAGGACAGCTGAAGTTGATTAAGAATAAGAGGTGGGCTTAGGTGTTTGTTTGTTTGGGACTAGTTGTTCTGGGTGACAGTTTATGTCAACCATTTTCATTTATTTACCACTTCCCCCTCTTCTTTGGGTTACACATAACATTTATTAAATATAAAGAGTTGGCCGGGTCAGCTGCATAGCTTTTGTTCTATCTCTCTCATGGTTGGTCTTTTTCTAAAGTTCGAATCCCATGCACTTGTAATCAAAGTAGTCAAGTTATCTGGCCATTCTTCCTTACACTTTGGTCGCTCACCCCATCGTAGCACCATATCTCGTATTTCTTTTGGAGTGTAACTACCGAATGGTCGCTCAAGACTCGACACTTCCCATAACATGATTCCGAACGAGTATGAGTCGACTTGAAAGTTGTATGGCCATGAATTCGAGTTCTCTGGTGCCATGTATCGAATACTTCCGGTATTAGGTGTGAGCTTATAAGTTCCATTGGCGCACATGTCTTCCTCGTTAACTTGTTTGGCCAGGCCAAAATCAAAGAGTTTGGTAATTCCATGACTATCAAAGCCTATATTCTCAGGCTTGATGTCACGGTAGATGATTTTCATTTCATGTAGGTAGCTCAATGCTCCTGCCAAGTTCTTCATTACACTCATCCTTTCCTCCCACAAGACTTTCAATTTGTGGGCTCGACCCCAGACGAGGATATCGTTTTCTAAATGATCCAACTGTGCTTTCCATGTACCCTCAATACGGTCAGTTAATGTATCATATAATCGATCTAGAACTAAGAAGAAACCAGGACTAAACATATCACCTTGTCCGACAGCTCGCATCTTGAGTATATTTGGATGACTAAGTCCTGACAAGAAGCATGTTTCCGTTGCCATATCCCTGGCAGCTTGCAAGAACTTCTTGAAGTCGTTCTCTACTATATCCGATGAAATGATTTTGATGACATAACGTGCATCCCCGACATGATCTGTAGCATGTTGATTTACATGAGTTATATCTTGATACCAACCTTCATGGTATGAGGTACTACTTCTCTCTGATTCTTCCCCGTTAGATGTGTCATCTGATTCAACTGTAGGAGCTGAAAAGAGAACCAGCCGTCTTTGTCTCTTGCTTACCTCGGGCTCGACTATCAATTCATGCCTTGCCCCCGATGCAGATAGCTGAGAAGTGATGCCAGTGTGATCATCTCCCTCTTTCTTATTATCAGCAGTACTGTCATCTGATAGACGACGCATACTAACTCCAACCGAAGTTTCCGATATGTTACTGTAATCTATATTGAACTTCGTCCACTCCTCAGGAGATAAAGCGTCATTCGACTCTTCTCCTGCCAAGCAATCTCTCCACGCCAATAAGGAAAAGTTTCGCGGTGGTCTCTCTAGTGTAATTGGGGTACTGCTAACCCCGCCACTTTCAGAAGTATGTCTAGACTCTTTTTCTTGCAGTGTAGGGGATTCGTCATCTTGGCCTTTCTTCTCTTCTTCATGCAAAGACTCCCTAATCTTGCCGTCATGTTCTCCTGATATCTTCTCTTGTATCCGTTCAGCTACATCTGTTATAGCATTCTCTGCATGATGCAAGCCCTCAGTAACAACATCCTCAACATGATGGATACCCTCAGCAACAACATCTACAGCATGCTTTACCCCATGATCATTATTATAATGCTGCTTGCGATGATGATTCGATGATGGTCGATGAAAGAAATGTGATACATCCTCCTTGGCAGCCTTCCAACTTAAGGATCTTGTTCTATTCTTCGATGAACGTTGTTTCCTCCGTCCTGACTTCTTTTCTTCTGATGATGGAAAACTTCCTTTCATAACAATACCAGCGGTGGGGTGACTTTCATCTATACAATCATGACTTTTACTTTGTTGCATACTGGCTGTGCGCTCACTCTGTGTTTCACGTTCATTAATTTTCGATAATCTACTGTTTGTTGAAGTCGATAATCCTTCACAGCCATCATGTGAATTGGATGTTTTGAGACTATCATCTTTGGATGAGAATCGTCTTGGTAATTTAAATGAATGTGATCGCTTTCGTTTCTGCTTCTCATAATCATCTATACGGAAAATACTACTCTTTTCCGCCCTGTTTGTAACAATCCCAATCTCTTTATCCTTCTCTTCTTGCTCCACTATATCATGATTAACATGTATATCCTTAATTTCAATAACAGTACCAAATCCACCTTTTCCTAATGTTTTCCCTAATGTTATATCCTTAAGGATATCTAATCTTGGAAATATATACTCTTCATAAGTTAATAATTCGGACTTTTGAAATGATAGTTTAGCCTTTTGGCGTGTTGAGTGTAATTTTTCCATGTCAACTTGTACTGTAGTAGGTTGTTGTTGTTCAGTGATATCATCATTAATAGGCTGTTGTGGTGGTTTCCTTTTAGTAGGTGATATTTTCTTGAGTAAAGTTTTATCATTCTGTTCTTGAGATTGCTCATGTTGTTGTTTGATAATAGTTAGGGGTGAGATTAATCCAGTGATTGTGTTGGTTGTAGTATATGTCTGATGCTGTTCAGAAATATCATTGGGCTGTGTAGGTGGTGAGATACCATCTTCAACAGATGCTTTGTTTGTAATATCAACAGATGTGGGTGTAGTTATAGAGCATATATTGTTATCATCAGCTGCAGCTACGCTATTGGGCGAAGAGCCTCTATCAGGATCAACTTTCAGATCAGGCGATGATGATTCCATTTGTGGCGAATCTTCCAACATACTTGAACAATGATACTATCAGGTTATAAGATTATAAGAGATACTATAATAGGCTGTATTGTAAGTATTGTTTTGCTCTCAACAACTTCAACTGGTAAGAGGTACTTACTATATTACCCAAACGAAGAGCAACACTGGCAGAAATGAAGAAATACACGTTAATATACAGTACTAATAATCTAATACTCTGCCCCTCTCTAAATCATACCTATTATCATTTAACACAAGGCACATTGTAGTATTTGCATCATTGACAACAAAATATCGAACAGCTGAATTTGACACTCGGTATCCTTTTCTCCAATTGTCAGACGCCTCATCCTTCCTCGTCATCACAAGACTATCCTACTGGAAAGAATACTCCAACACGATTTCTACCAGCTTTATATGATCGACAAAGTTCTCAAGCCATACCATGTCAATGATCTTAAATTTATCTAGTACCCTTGCCCACGTTTTAGTAATCTCTGTATCTCTTTCTTCCTTTCCTTTTGCAATACCTCTGCTCGTGGAATCTTATTGTGAACCAGATCTGTAATGCCTTCTATTTCTTCTTCTTCGGCTGTTTTGCTTGAAATGGGCTTTGTCTTGAGCACATGTGGCCATACTTTGGGGTACCATGGCGATCCACTCTTCTCAACAATAGTATCTAATGTTTTATTAGCATTAGTTTCGTCATGTAAGACTGATAGTTCAACTCCATATCCTGGAGGGACTCTTGCAGTTCCTGGTGCATAACGTATCGAGTAGCGTTTGAAGATTTTATCAGTCTGGATCTTCTTTTCTTCGTGTTGTTGCTCTCCTAATTTCTCACGAGTCATCTTATCATATTCACCGACAGTGACTGTTCTATGAAATAACCACCGGTCATGAAAGATTACATCCCCTTTCTTCAAGTCATAAATTACCCTGTTCTGCTCTAGTTTCTCATACAGATTAGGAGCACTTGACTCAATGTTGCAAGTACCGCTACCACTTCGACGTTGTATCAAATCAGCAGCAGATTTATACCCTTCTTCAGGATTAGTGTGAGTCGAGCCAGTGACTGCATATGCTTCATGACGCCAAGATGAACGATGTGAGCCAAGACTAAGTGCAAATGTTGCAACCGGATCATATTTCTGTGTCTTTTCATCAGCGGCGGTAGTCATAGAAGAATCTGAAGCTGGCGTGAATGGCCAAGACATATCATCTAGCGCAATCCATGCATTTACTCCAGGATCAGAGGCTACATTTGGCCAGAAACCTGTATCATCTACATGCCAACCACAGGCATAATCATCATCATCTTTTGTTAGGAAAATGTCACGCGATATTCGTAGATTGATTGAGTCATCGACAGTAGTTACATCTTCTTCTTCGTGTCGTCTTCTTCTCTTCTTGTGTTTAAGATTATCTTCACCTCCAACGCGTAACTCATCTAGTCTTAGTAACGAAGCAGCCACTCGGGGGATCTTGCTATACATTGCTAGATCTCGAAATGATGATAGTATAATGTTGTCGTCCTCGGTAGACTTATCTGCTTCCATATTAGCCTCACATGATGCATCTTCACTTCCACATACCTTATTATCATCATTCTTATTTGTAGATGAAGGTATACCTAAAAATATAGCACCATTCTTCACCATGTGAAATTGTTTGCGTTTCTTTGTCCTGCTCTCTTCTTTACTATCATTTATTAACATTTGACTTGCCGTATCTAATCTATCTAATAATTTGGGAGAAATCAAATTCCGTATAACTAATACACCATCCTCCTCATATCTTTGTAACATTTCATCAGACAATATACCACCAGCTCTATAGTTTTTGGATGATAGTGATGCATGTTTGTATATCCTTTCTGGATGTTTGGGTAGTTGATAATCATCAATATCTTGTGTATTATGTGTGTATACCTTTTCCTGAACATTTGCTGGATAGAATTGTTGATACCGTGTCGTACTCGTTGCATCATTATCATTATTATTCTTATCAACAATTGATTTATCATTAGTGTCTTTAGATAATTGCAACAGTTGATACCCAGCATATGCAAAATTACTCAACAATATAGTTAGAAGTATTGATAAAACTAACACTATGACTTGACGACGAATTGATACTTGTCTTTCAATATCATGAGTATCATCATTATCATCGTTTAGAGTGTTGTTCATTGATCTAAATAATTCATCTTCGTGTCCTATAAGTTCATCATAGGCCTCATACGCTGCATCAGCTTCACCTTCACTTTCATAATCATCCATAATATCATCTTCAATAGATGAAGTAGATGAGTTACTTATTGATGAGCTGTCTTCTTCATCTTCATCATCAATCATCTCGTCACTACTATCAAAAGTAGTACCTTCATCAAAATCTATATTCATATTGAGTTCATCGTTATTACCAGTATCAGTGCACATCTTTTGTTTGTGATATAGGTATTTAGGATGATAGTGTTCTATTACAATTGAAAATAATGATGATCGATATGTTGGTATGTGTACGGTTACAACAATATTAAGTTGGTAGATGCTACAGGCACTCCTCTCTGCTCTCTATCAGGCATGAACATCACCTATTCAATCAATATGTACACACCGTCAACGTCCTAACTCCTCTAATAAAACAATATGTCCCATTTAGTCATCAGGACTCCCAATGATTGGCTCATCAGATATTTATTTATTGATCGATTGAGAAGATAACGGGAGACTAATCTTTGATAGGATTGGAGAACATAAGTATTCACAATGGTATTACATTGTAGCTGCAAACATGTTATCTTCCTTAAAGGACTGCTTCAGGTGCATAGAAATACGCTGCAATATAAATCATCGAACAGTGAAGCCAGCATACGGCTGCAAAGATTGCAACTATCGTCAATGATATATCCCAATCCGAAGTATCATCAAACAGATACATATATGATAGTATTACATCCAACAAAGCCCCGACAACAAATTCCAGGTCTCCAAGCATTAGCGTCCTCTTAATCCATGAGGCAGTCTTGAACGAAACAGCACTTCGTTTGTGGTCACCAAAGATGTACAAGGCTTCAAACAAGAAGAGGTGCACAGAAACACAATTAAATACGTTGCTCAATTCAATATTTGCTTCGATATAGATTGATGATACGAGACCGAAGCTACCGGCCAGAATCATCAGTACATGAAAGATATGTCTCTCTCGAATGAGATCTAGTAATCCTACAAATACGAAGCACAGAGCGGCAAAGAAATAGTATATCTGATACCTGATGTACAAGAGAGATAATAGATGAAGTCAATGCCAGTTGATCAATGTTCCAGAAATAGAGAAACATACTTTTGAACTTACTCTGATATCCACAAGTTTGCATTCTTGGCTGTTCCCTGGATTACATAGTCATCGTCATAACTAACATATGATGCTAGTGTCCCTTCTTCTTCTTCAGCATCAGCGTTATCCCAAGATTGTTTGGAATACCCTAAAAGAGCAGCTGCGGCTTGTTCCTCTGGACTTAGTTCATCCCAAAATAGAGCTTCTGAGAAAGCCACGCCAACCCCCAGGTCCCACATGTTTTGAGAATATCCCAATGTAGTTGCAGCTTCCTGTATCTCAAGTGGCAGTTCATCCCATCCATAGTTATCATAAATACCAATCTCGGCAGTGTCCTCTTCGATTAATTCAGTTCCTTCAGAAACAGTGGTTTCGGTACCTTCAGAAACAGTGGAGGTTGAGTTCGAGTTTGAAAGACTTGAACTTGGACTTGTTTCTGATGGAGGCACTTCTTGAGTACCCTCATCAGCATCCCAAATCTCCTTCGTATAACCTAGCAATGAGGCCGCATCTTGCATTTCTGACGAGAGATCATCCCAATTAAGTTCATCAGATGAGGACGGGATAGCTTGATTCTATACCAATGGAAATGAATTGGAGTCAGCTCAAAGGGAAGTGATGGTTATAACACAAAGGTACTCGTCATAAATACTCACCCACATTGTCTCATTGTATCCCAGAACACCATAAGCTCCTTGAATATCGGGTGGCAAGTCTTTCCACCATTCATCCTCATACAGTGCCACACAAGGGCACGGCTCAACAACATCTGTGGTCGTATCATCAATCGCAGGAGGAGAGGAATCTGGCTGAGAAGAATCCACTGGAGCCAACACCTCAACAGAGGGGGTAGGAACTGAAGCATCAGGAATAGGCAAAGCGATAGTCGGTGAAGATGATGGACTTGTTGTGGAAGGACTGCTTGTTGTTGGCGACGAAGTAACTCGGACGGGGCTAGGAGTTGACTATAGGGCAAGAGGAGTAAGAGACAGTGTGAATACAAAGCGTTACAAGGAAAGAATACAATTGTTGATACAAATCTTACCTCAGACTTGTCAATTGACGACAAAGGCTTGGTCGGGAAACGTTCTTCAGTAGCATCCCATGTGTCTTTTGTCCATCCGAGAGCGTTTAATGCAAACCTTTGTTTAATATCCAATTCACTCCAGGACTTGCTATCAACCTCAGCACTACCTCCACTATCCCATATCTCTTCATTATAACCCAATGCAGTATATATATCTTGCGTACCTGATGTTAAGTCATCCCAATATATTGGATCAGATACTGGTTGTATTGGACTTGCAGTGGTCGGTTTGGGAGGAGGGAGGGGAGATAAAGTAGTCTGTACAGGTCTTAGAGTTGGAGAGCTTGTAATGGGCTTGACTGTTGGTGCCTTTGAAGGAGTAGCGGTTGTTGTTGCTGGATCGTCATTATTCTGTGTCAGAGTTTCACCAACTAACTCATCACATCCATCCTCACACCAAATGGCCTCTGTATATCCAATGAGCAAGGCAGCCTCTAGTTGTTCTGGAGTAAGTTCTATCCAATCAGCATCCTCTGACCATACTTCATCGATTAATGCCTCATTCCATCGCTCTGTGATGATGATGATGATGATGATGATATGCAGATACAAAATATATAAAAGGGGATGGGCAACAGCATGCATATTATCAGAAACTAGAATTGTACACACAAGTTGTAACACTCACCTTCGGTAAAACCTAGGATTTCGTATGCTTCTTGGATCTCAGGTGATAAATCATTCCAATCTTCATCATAATATAATTCTTCAGGTGTTTGCAATTTTCGACGATTATATAGAGAAGAGTCGGCAGCATCTGATGCATCTGCTGCACTTACTTGACCAGGCTCCAATAACTTTCCTTGAGCCTCTTCTTCGGCTTCTGCCTCCTCTTCTCTCATCCTCCACAATTCCCTGGTCTTCATCCGTCTCACTCCACCACTACCACCTTCACCATCTAGCAATAACGACGCATTATATTGCTCTTCCAATCTGTAGTAAATCCATGTAACATCATCATCTGCTAAACGTAGATACATTGGCAATTCATTCAATTTATTAGCCCACTTATAATCTTTCACTGACATTATCAGGTATAACACACTGCCAATAACGAATAGTATCGTAGAAGTAAAGTGCATAATTCTATGACATTTGTTTTGTTTGTATTGTTCATTATTAATGTAATCTTCAACATCATCTACGTCGTCATCTTGTTGCATTACTGTATTTGTTGCAACTGGTAAACCCTTTTCTAACAATTCATCTGATGATGAGCTTCGAGTTGTATGTGTAGTAACTGCTACTGGTGCCGCCGCCACCACAACATCCTCTTCATCTTTTTTATCATTATTATCTTCAACTTTACCATCATCAACTTCATCCTTGGTGTTTTGTCTTGATGTGGCAGGTGATCCAGGTGGCGTGCTTAGAAACTCCTTGAAGGAATTGTATTCCTCATCATTGGTATCACTTGTATGAATAGAGTTATTATTATTCTCTTGTGTTTCATCCATTATGTTCTATTATGTTGTTGTCTATTGTATCTAAATTATTGTATAGTATACTATTCAACTATAATACCTATGATGTGCTCAAATAATATACCAAATCAAACCGGGGGTTGTATGGCAAACTTATACAAAGAACAGACTACAATACAATTCTAAGTTTGTGTGATTAGTAGACTACTACTTGTATGCCAAGAAAAGTAATCTTATATGAGAAGCGCCATTAGCCATTATTACCCTAATAGTGTCTCGAGACAGATACATAATATGTTCATGTGTTGTTGAGTTATTGTGAGGATCGGAGCGGAGACACTATTTACGTACACATCTGTCTATAAGGCCTCCGGTATCCTCTCAAAAATTGGGGAAGTGAAAAATGCCAACTTATACATTAAATATAGGTCGCAAAAATGAAAAAATAGAAAAAGTGGCCGGTTAGAACCATTCATGTCTTAGACAATAATGGTTATGGCCGGCCACTTTTTTTAGTTTTTATTTTCCGGAAGCTATATTTAATGTATAAGTTAAGCCATTTTACGGGACCCAGATGGGACTCACTTATCGACATATGTGTGATTGAGTGAGTAGGGACGAGATGAATGATATAAATAGTACAACACAGCGTCGGACGGCGGCGACATCATCCTCAGCACCTTCTTCAGGTGCTTCATTACCCCGCTCACCAGCATCAGGCAATAATAATTCCTCTCAAACAACCACATCAACGGTCAAG
>Ga0075437_12704_pt1 | contig 23321 bp, 21 predicted proteins | sample MintriMetagenome_FD_74266 | JGI IMG/M metagenome (GOLD analysis project Ga0075437, IMG submission 74266) | Marine eukaryotic communities from Monterey Bay, USA to study complex ecological interactions - Minidiscus trioculatus and... | ecosystem: Environmental > Aquatic > Marine > Unclassified...
CGAGCTGCTTCTGGAAACCACTGATCCCAGCAAATGCATACGCCGATCTTTCCAACCGACGTCTCGAAACACTGAAAACCAAGGTCTCCAGGTGTGAAATAAAATTTCTCATAGAAAAAAGGATCGTCAGGAATATGCATCTTTCGATAAGTTCCCAAAAGCGAACCATCGGACTCAATAATCACCGCGGAATTATGAAACAAACCGGCAGCCCGTCTCTCGAATAGCGGAGCGATAATTACAATCCGCAACTCCCGGGCAAGCTTCGACAACCGATCAGTAATCGCCCCGGGGATCGACTGCGCTAAATTAAAATGCTCATGATTCTCCGACTGGCAAAAATAAGTCGACGCAAATAACTCCTGAAGGCAAATCAGCTTTGCCCCAGCCCTCGCAGCGTCCACAATCTGGCCAACCGTTACGTCGACATTCGCTTCCCCGTCGGGACTACATGTGGTCTGAATTACGGCGATATCGAGAGTGGAATTCATGTTTTTATCTCGGGGAATAGAAACCATAAATATAGAACGTCCAAATTTTCTTTGCTCCGATCTCTTCCCCAACCTGATTTTAATGTTGATCTTAAAGGGAGAAGACGCGATATTCCGACTTCCTATCTGGACGTTATTCCCCTCAATGGTAGTCTTAAGGCATGTTAAAGAAACCACCCTTCGGATTGTTCATCACCGGCACGGATACCGAAGTCGGCAAAACCTACGTTGCAACCCATATCGCCAAGGATTTAGTGGCGTCGGGACATCGCGTTGGCGTTTATAAACCTGTCGCCAGCGAATGTGTTTCCGACGGACGACAGCTTGTCTCCGAGGACGCCGTTGCTTTGTGGGAAGCCGCAGGACACCCGCTGACGCTCGAAGCTGTTTGCCCTCAACGTTTCCAAGCACCTCTCGCTCCGCACCTAGCCGCCAGAAACGAAGGACGCGAACTCGATACAGAGTTGATGAGATCGGGGATTTCAGCATGGGCCGATGAGTGCGATATTGTCATTGTCGAAGGCGCCGGCGGACTCATGTCACCGATCAGTGACGATGAGTATTTTGCCGATGTCGCATACGATCTCGGCTACCCGACCATCGTTGTTGCACCGAACTCAATCGGCGTGATCAACCAATCACTCTCGGCTTTAATCACCGCAGCTTGCTTCCGAGACGGAATTCCAATCGCGGGTGTCATTCTTAATGACGCAAGAATGTTTGATGGCGATGTCAGCATGGAAACGAATCGGGAACAAATCTCAAGCCGCTCAGTCTCCCCCGTTCTGACGAGACTTCGTTATGAAGGGGATGAGTTTGATGAACAAATCGACTGGATGATGGTTGCCCAGCAAACACTCAACGCGACTGAAGCCTAAACCTAATCGAATTTGATTGATTTCAAAAATAGATCGATGATCTGATTGCCAGCACGACACCAGTAATGGCAACACTCCCAACCACTGCAATCCGATAGCCCCAACTATCTTTGACACCTAATTGCTGAAAGCGCCCTGCTCTTGAGGGTGAGAAAGTAAATCGCCAATGTCTTCGCCTACCGATGTGGAATTTTCGAAAATCATTCGTTGCCCCGTCACAAAATCGCCACTCGAAACTGCTGATCCCGCTTTGATTACATCGCTTAACCAACAGATTCTCGAAAAAAAACTCGTCAATCGAATCGGACAAACCGTCGCGACACCGCTCGAAGGCGGATACACTAACGAGAGTCAAACGTTGCTTCTGCCCATCCGGGGAGGTATCGTTATTTTAATCGAGGATCAAGCCATCGATTTGACCCAAGCCAACGAAGAACAAGCCTGAACTCTTAAATTTCCAACTGCGGAACTAGTAAAATGACGAGCGAAGAAAAAACGATTTTCAAAAAGATAATCGACGGCGAGATCTCCGCAGACGTTATCTACCAAGACGACTTGTGTCTCGCGTTTCACGATGCGTCTCCGCAAGCACCTGTCCACGTCCTCCTAATTCCCAAGCAGGAAATTGTGAATGTCGATTCACTCGACGCTGCCCACCAGGAAATCGCGGGACACCTTTTGCTAACGGTACCCAAAGTGGCACGATTGTTGGGGATCGAAGGTTCGGGCTATCGTGTTGTTGCAAACTGCGGAAAAGACGGGGGACAATCTGTCGACCATCTTCACTTGCACATTCTCGCCCGCCGACCACTCTCGTGGCCGCCCGGTTAGACCGCTTCGAACCACCCTAGGTTTGACAAGCCAAAAGTCTGCCAACGATGAAGTTCATCACACCTGCAAATCGACACGACTCAATGCGGAAAAACCACTTCCCGAAAACGCCAAGTGACTAACGTCGTCTCTGGCTCGAAGGGACAGCATTTCGGTACGAGACGGTTCTCGAGGACGGTACATTGTTTCTGGCAGATCGCCGTACTTCTTGAGAATACTCCGCCACATCGACCGACTTGCTCGTACGGCAATTAGGACAGTCGCATCCACTTGTCATCATGGCAACCGTAGGCTCAGCCGTCTCTGGCATGGCCTCGTCCTCCATGTATTCGTGTGTCATCCCTTGTTCGCAATCACATCCGACATCAGAACCGCAATCATCGCAGTAACGCACGCCATAGAGCCCGCGAAGTAAAGACCCCGGTTGCCAGCAGCCGCTCCAACAGAAACCACGGCTTTCGACACAGCCCTGATCGCAGCAAGGGTCTTGTGCATCAGGCGGAGTACTTCTCCATTCACCGTAGTACGTTTCAGCACAACCGCTGCCACATGCCCAACGGCCGCGAAGTTGTCGAACACCGTCGAGGGGGCGATAGACAGGTTCAACGCAATCGACGCCACCACACCCGTTGTGACCCATCGAAATATCCACACCACAGCCAATCGGCCCGCAGCAACCAATTGACATCGCTGAAATAGTCAAACCTGTTAAGATCAAGCAAACTCGCATCATTCGTTCATCCCCCAATGAAATTAACATGCAAAGTGCATGCTTCAGATTTATCGACCGTTATTTGTTCGCCAATCAAATAAAACCATACAATTGGTAAACTTTCACAATTTTCCTCTCTAGCTTTCAATTCACCCAATCTATTTTTTCAAAGCAACTCGAATGCAGGTTCTTATAAAAGTAATTTTTGCCAGCGTGCTTGCATGCACTTTGACTGGATGCAGTGATGCTAATCGTTCAAAAATCATTGGGACTTGGGGGATCCAACAAGCCGATACTGTGATGGAGCGAATCAATGAAGATGACCCGACTGCGAAACTCGATCCAGACGATTTCTCAGTCAATCCAGGCCCTCCAAAAATGTTGATCCGTTTCAGTTGGAATGGGCAGTTAGAAACTTCAACAAAAATGGGCGAGATTGATCAGGGTAAAATCGGAACATGGGAATTTATTTCCTACGATGAATCGTCCGATAAAATGAAGGTGTCATGTGACATCCAAAGCCAGAAATCCGAACACGAAATTAGTTTCATCAACCCAACAACGATTAAACTAGTGCCACCCAACATGGCTGGCACCCGCACAAAAATCACATTTACAAAACAGCCATAAAGCGATTGCTTATTTCGTGGTGAAAGGGAGTTTACCATGTTGAAAGATAGATCTTCACGAACACACTTTTTATTTAGCATCCTCGTCACCGGCTTCGTGGTGGGGGCGTTAGGCTGCTCCGAGCCATCCTCGGAAACATCAGCTAAAAGTCAAACCACAACTAGTCAAACCACAACTCTCGATAGCCAAGTCGCTTCCGAGACCACCTCTGCATCGACCATTGTCGAAACCAAGCCCACCTCGAATGACCTACCAGGAATTTGGCTTGGCAATGCTGTTATTGACAAGGCAAAACTGACACAGAAAATTTCGTCACTGACTCCAGAGCAACAGGAAATGATCCTTGCCAAAGCCTCCAGTTTTCTCTCTACAATCATGGCAGTTGAGTACAAAACAGACGGCACACTCGAAAACGATCTAGAAATGGTTTCGATGGATGGGCAGGTCATGCGGGATGGCTCTCAGGGAAACTGGCGAGTTCTCGAATCACGCGATAATGGACTGGTCATTGAGACATCTGAAACACTGCCCGACGGTACCATTGCCAAGACCGAATCTTTTCTGAAGTTTTTTGCCGATGGGAATCGCTTTGTTACCGCTGTTACCCTTGGCCCGGACCTTCGAGATTGCGATGCGATGATCGTGTTTGAAAAGCAGCAATTAACGGGGCTAAATGTTGCGGATCAGAATTTGAAAACTGAAAGGCGATAACGCACCAGCGATTACTGGCAAGGGGCACTCGGGTTCAAGACTCGCGGCAACTGGCCTACAATGCGCTTTTCACAAGTTCAAGAAACCCGCATGTCACAACCATCCTTGCCACCCGCTATGTTACTGCGAAGTTTCCTCACGGTTGCTTCCGGTTACGTGATGACAGTGCTTTCGCTATTTTCAACATTTTTATTACTAGGTTATTTACTGTTTCCTAGCTTTGTAAATTTCCTGAGCTTAACGGTGGAAGAACAAGAAACGATTATGGCAACCGACCCCTGGTCCGCCATTCCCATTCCAATGTTTTGCCTGGCTGTTGCTGTTAATTGTCTGTTGTGTGCCACGATCGGATGGCTAGTTGTACGGACCGCGCCATTTGCTTTTTTTCCACATGCGGTTTTTGTTGCTGTTCTGATGTTTGTTATGCATTTGCAGACAATCATTCAGGACACTCCCGCAAAAAAAACAATGACACTTGTATATTTGCTTTGCTTTCCGGTAAGCCTATTGATGGGTGCTAAATTTTCAGCCAATCGATTGATTGAAACAACTCCGGAACTTTAAATTTTTGCTGTCCAATTTTGATGGCCGTTTCAAAATTCAGAGTAATCCTCCGACCATCCGACTGACCTCATGAATTTCCGCATCCTTTCCAAATTGCTTGGCGTGCTCACAATTCTGATTGGCACCTTTATGTTGTTCAGTTTGATTTGGGCTGATCCAAATATTGGTTCCCACACTGATGCAGCAGTCAAAGCAACTCAGCTTGAGAGCAAGGGCATCTGGGCTCTCGTGTACAGTGCGTTAATTTGCTGGGTTCTAGGCGGGGCGATGGTTCAATACGGGCGTTCCGCTGGAAACGCAAAAATTTACCGTAAGGAAGCGATGGCGATCGTCGGACTCAGCTGGGTTTTGGCCAGCGTGCTCGGTGCCATGCCTTACACATTTAGCGGCACGATTCGCGGCCCGTCGATTCGCGTCTTTCATGAACCCGATACAGTGGTCGTTGCCTCATCTCGCTGGAGAGTCTGGGAGACCTGGCGAGAAACCGACCAATGGAAAGACAACGGAGATCAAGATCCTGCTAGTCTGAATAACGCTGAAAATTTAATCGTCCTCAAAACACTTGCCAATGCAACCGCTCGGGGACTGTCGACTCGAGAACTCATTGAAGCTACGGGGCTCTCCGATGCCCCCTCAATATTCTCTCGGCTGAAGCAAAAATCACTATGGAATGAATGGCTAATCGGACCCGGTGAAGAATCGGCTGCCCCCGCAGATCGAGCAACCCACTATCGTTTGAAGTGGGTCAAGATGGGACTCATCGACTCCCTGTTCGAATCCCAGTCCGGTTTTAGCACTACCGGAGCGACGGTTATTTGCGACCTGGAAGATCCCCATCTCGTCCCCCACTGCATTCTGTTTTGGAGAGCCAGCACTCATTTCCTCGGCGGTTTAGGAATCATCGTCTTGTTTGTAGTTCTGCTGGGACAAGGATCTGCGGGAAAAGCATTGATGAGAACCGAAATGCCAGGGCCCACTTATGAAAGCTCGCGGGCAAGAATGCAACACACTGCTTGGCGTTTTGCGGGCATGTACGTCCTGCTCAACATCATCCTCGCGCTGATTCTATTTTTCCTTGGAATGTCACCTTTTGATTCCATTTGCCATGCCTTCGCAACGATGGCGACCGGAGGCTTTAGCACTTACAACGACAGTCTGGGGCATTTCTTTCATCAAGGGCTCAATGGACGAGCAATTGAGTATGTGGTCATCCTATTCATGACTTTGGCCGGCGCAAATTTCTTATTACTGTTTCCCATTCTCCGTTTAAAAACGAAACAGCTATTTTTTGATCTTGAATTCCGCACCTACCTTGCCATCATCGCTTTTGCGACAGTCTTAGTTGTCGTATTTGGAATGCGAGCTGGTAACGCTGATTTCCAGCCATTCGAAACTGCTTTTCGAAATAGCCTGTTTCAAGTCGTTTCGATTATCACCACGACTGGCTACGGAACCGCAGATTTTGATCAATGGAATCAGCTCGGTCGAGGGCTACTGCTGTTGTTAATGTTCGTTGGTGGATGCGCGGGTAGCACTGGCGGAGGCATGAAAGTAATTCGCCACATCTTATTTTTCAAAATTTTGAGAATTGAAGTCGAAGGTTCTTTTCAGCCCAAAGAAGTACGCCTGTTAAAACTTGGCGGCAAGGCGACCGAGGACCAAACCCTACGTCACTCGATCCTGGTCTATTTCGGGCTAATCATCGCTCTATTCGCCTTTGGCTTTCTGTTCGTAGTCGCGTTTGAATCAGATTTAACGTGGGGGACGAACCCACAGAACAAACTGATTGATTCCGCAAGTGCCGTCGCTTCGACGCTCAACAATATTGGGCCTGGCCTTGGCGTAATTGGATCGACTGAGAACTACGCTAATTTCAGCGTGCCTTCGAAATCGCTATTTATCTGGCTAATGATGCTTGGTCGATTGGAAGTGTTTCCAATCCTCGTCCTGTTCGCTCCAAGATTTTGGCACGATCAATAAACTGGATCGATGAGGCCGATCCGATTTACTTCCCGCCCAACATGGTACTTTCCTGAGACAGTTAGATATTCGCGAATCACGCAAGAATGTCATGCAACACATTGCCATGGACATCCGTGAGACGAACATCTCTCCCCGCGTATCGATACGTCAATCGCTCGTGGTCAATTCCAAGCTGATGAAGCACAGTCGCCCATAAATCATAGACATTGCAGGGATTTTCAACCGCGTGATAACCGAATTCATCGGTCGCACCATAAGCCGTTCCACCCTTTACACCACCTCCTGCCATCCAAACACTAAATCCAAAAGGATTGTGATCCCGTCCATTGGATCCTTGCGAAAAAGGCGTACGGCCAAATTCCCCCGCCCAAATAATTAAGGTGTCATCTAACAATCCTCGTTGCTTAAGATCTGCAATCAGTGCTGCGATTGGCTGATCCACTTGGTTCGCCATTGCACCGTGCCCTTTTTCCAAAGCGCCATGCTGATCCCACGGGTTGGCTGCCCCGCCGGCACCAATTCCTTTGGTGATACAACTCAGTTCGATAAACCTTACCCCCGATTCAACCAGCCGCCGCGCTAAAAGACATTGGCGACCGTAGGCTGCTTTATCAGACTCCGCGGAGTTTAATCCATACATTTCCCGGGTTGCTTCGGTTTCATTAGATAGATCACATATTTCTGGAACTGCCGTCTGCATCTCAAAGGCAGTTTCATAATTCCGGATTGCCGCCTCGACACCGGCATGATTTGCACTTGCTTGATATGACTCATCCAACCGCTGAATCAGATCGAGATGCTTCCGTTGATCCCGCAAACTTAGACTTGGTCGAATATTTCCGACGGCAGGACTCCGATCGGCTTGAATAATCGAACCTTGATTTTGTGCCGGCAAAAATCCATTACTAAACAACCCTACCCCGCCATGGGGCACCACCGCACCTCCACTTTGCAACACTACGAACCCGGGCAAATTTTCGTTTTCAGTACCCAATCCGTAGTTGCACCACGCTCCTGCACTTGGATGCCCAATAAACGGGAAACCCGTGTGCATCGCATAGTTACCTTGCGCGTGCTCGTTAACCGCGGTGGTCATTGATCGAACGACTGCCAGTTCGTCCGCGAGTTCTCCAATTTTTGGGAACATCGAACTAATTGGCAAACCAGATTCTCCCCATTGTTTGAATTTGAACGGAGACGCCATCACGTTGCCATTTTGATTGAACTGCGTGCGTTCCACCTTCATCGGCATCGGCTTGCCATTCTCCTGTTGCAATCGAGGTTTCGGATCGAAAGAATCCACATGGGATACTCCACCAGACATGTAGCAGAAAATTACATGCTTCGCCTTAGCCGCATGATGTGAAACCGGTACCTTATCGTCAGCCATTCCTGACGATTTCGCTGATTCCAACGGCATGGCATATCCGCCTTCCGACATCATTGCCTGCAACGCAAGCAGACCAAATCCAGTCGATGTCTGTCGCAACATTTGTCGCCGCGTCAGCACACCCCTTGTATTGGATTTATTAAACGTGACTTTATCGAACATAAATAAACTCTTTTAAGTTAAAAATAGCATGGGCAACGCGAGCCAGTGGTTCCAGAGACGGTGTTGTTTCTTTGAGTCCTTGAAGCTCGGTGCTCGTTTGTTCAATCGATTTCTTTAACAGAGAAACCTGATCTTTATCCTCTTCAGTTAACTGGGCGATCGCATCGGCTTGCGAAACGACTGGTTGCCCAGCAAACGAAGCCGCAATTTCATCCTCGCTCAGTGCTCGCTTATGCAAACGGACATCGAACACTTTCCCTCGTAACATGCGGCCTTGGGACGTTTGATTGCCATGGCGAATTCCAATTGCAATTCGGGAGCGATTCGCATCAAAAACTGCCGCACCCGATTTTTTGATGGGATGGCCGTACGGGACGCCATTTCGGTAACCAACAATCGTACCGTCTGCCGCGAAAGTAATTGCAAGATGAACTGGTTCTACGCTACCGGACTCTTCCCGTGGTCCATCGAAAGGCAAAGTTCGGCGATGATTATTAGATCCTGCAAGCCACTGACGATCGCTCAATTCAGCTAAAACAATCGAATCAAACTGATTACCGTCAAGATCTTGCAAGGTAACAACGCCGCCCCCCTTTTGCCCCAAACCGTCCAACTGAACCCAAGCCTCCAGCGTTTTTTCTTTGATTCGTTCTGCGATCGGCTCGCTCAATGCAAAACTTTGACCGTTCAATATTAGGGCTCCGTCCTCAATCTTTGCTCCTGATTTTAGATTTAACTGGGAGCCGCTCAAAAGGTCTTTCACGCCTTTTGAAAAATCCCACCGATAGAGAACGCTAGAAGAATCCGAAGCAACTTTTTTCGCACCCGCCGCTTCGAGAAGTTGCTTGCGAACAGGCTCAATAATTGAATTTAAACTTGCGGTGAACTGCTCTCGGCGTTTCAACAACTCATCGACTCGTCGCTGATTGTTTTCCGCAAGATTTCGTGTTGATTCGAGATAATCCATCAACATTTTTAATTCCTGCGGCTTCGCTGGGCGGCCCAGCCCTTTTTGGAACATCCACTCAATTTTCTCCTGATTCGATGCTTGGGGAAATTCTGTTTTCGTCGAATTGGCCCAATCCTTAGCAAGTCCCAACACAAACGGGGAATTCATCATTGTTAAAGATTGTGCCGGCACGTTGGTGGCATTTCGTTTGCCCGTCGTCGCAAAAGGAACGGGCGAATCAAACACTGCTAAAAATTTATCCAGATTGTTTCGCTGGGACCTAACATAGACTGCTCTTCGTTTAGAACTGGAATTGGGTGAAAAACTAGGGCCGTACATTTTTGAATCTAACTGCCCGGTCGTCGCCATCATTGCATCCCGTATCGACTCCGCATCCAATCGCTTCGCGTTGTAGTGAGTGATCCAACGGTTCTCTGGATCGACGCGAGCTGATTCAGGCGATACCTCAGATGACTGTTGCCAGGTTTTTGACAGAACAAGAAAACGAACCATTTTCTTGATCGACCATTCCTGCTCAATCATTCGGTTCGCGAGGAAATCAAGCAATTCAGGGTGGGTTGGCTTAGCACCGAGTCGACCAAAATTATCCGGCGTCACCACCAAACCGTTGCCGAACAGATAGAGCCAAATCCGATTCACAATCACGCGCGACGTAAGCGGATTGTCAATGCGAAACAGATCGTCCGCCAACTGCATCCGGCCACTCAATTCTGTTTGATAAGGAGTTGAATCAATGGCTTCAAGGAACCGACGCGGGACAGGTTCTTTAAGCCGTCGATGATCACCGCGTTCCATCAAAGCTTGATCAAACGAGTCAGCCTCTTGAACGCCAGGCACGCGAACGGGCGGGTTCAACTCTTTTTCGATTTCTCGATATTGAGAAACCAACCCTCTGACCGATGGCAACTCGCGTGAAGTATTAGGAAGCATGCCGTCTCTTAATAAAGCGTCGAGCAGTAAAGCCTGCGAATCACTCATTTCGTCTGCTGCCCACGCCTGAATCGCCAATTCATATTCATCACATAAACGGTCGCCCAAGTCAGCCAGAGATTTTGGCGAAATTGCCTGGTCCGATCCAAGAATCGATTCCCATTGTTCCATCGAATAATCTACCGGAGAGCCAGTTGCTGTCTTTCGGACGACGATGTCTCGCACACCTAACCACGACCGATCCGAATTACGCACCTGCAGTGGTGCATCCTTAGCAGTTGCCAGTTCAAGATGCACTTGATCGCCCTGCCAATAATCGAGATTGAAACGCTGCCAATGCCAGTTTTTATTTTTGAGCTCGTTAATTGGGTAAACGGTGCCACTGCGTGGATAGTTCTGCACAACGTACCTTGCGGTTGCCTGACCGCCTCCAACGCAGCGAACCCAGGCTGTCATTTTTTCATCCACCGTAAATCGTGGAGACCCCAGCACTCCAGGTAAACGATCCGATAACAGACCGGAGAAAACACCGCCGGGATAAATCGACGAAACAACACCAGGCCCTGCTGAAGCAATTTTCATTTGACCGGGGCCACGCGATTGAAAAAAATCAAACCCTTCGCCGAACCATTTGTCTAAATCACCTGCACTGGCCAGATCCCAGTAATGCGAAGCATCGCGGCGTTCCTTGTCTCGATCCGTTTTTTGTTTTAGCCACTGTCGTTTCAACTTCCCCCAATTCGCTTGCCAGCCTTTTTGCTCCCCCTCATGGCGTTGCATTTGGTTCCAAAGAAACAACACGTGAGTTGGAGCCGATGCTTCCTTGGCAGCATTTTTCAATGCCTTATCTTGCCCGCGAAACTGTTGCCTCAACTGGTTCACTTGTTCCTGCCAGGCGACCACAAGACCCGACTTGATCTTCTCCTTCGTTTCAGCGAGTTTTGATTTGGTGTTTAACCGCAAGGAATCAATCGCCACATCTCGCATGGCTGGCCGAGTCGACCCAAGCACACCAAACAGAGCGTAATAATCAGCCTGGCTAATGGCATCAAATTTATGATCGTGGCAACGGGCGCAAGAAATCGTCAGCCCTAAAAACGCTTTCCCAAAAACATTAATTTGGTCATCTGTGAACCGAACCTTTTCATCCAGTGCATCCGTCGGAGCAAAACCATGAAAACACAAACGCCAGTGGGCCGGCCCAATCGCTGATTCATTGATTCCAAGTTCATCATTGAGACGAGGCTTTGGCAACAAGTCGCCGGCAATATGCTCCCTGATGAGATCGCGATAAGGCACGTCTTGGTTAAACGCTCGAATCAAATAATCTCGATATTGATAAGCATTAGGAATCGAGGGGTCTCCCTCAGACCCATGCGAATCAGCATATCGAACAAGATCCATCCAATGCCGAGCGAACCGCTCGCCATATTGATCCGAATCGAGACACTGGTCGACCAAGGCTTCGATAGTCAGTTCACCGGACGTCACGGACGACAGTTGTTCAGGCGAAGGTGGTAAACCAGTAAGAGCAAACGTAATTCTTCGCGTTAAAACAGAGTCCTCTGCTGGAGGCGAAACAGCCAGTTGATTGGCCTTTGCCTGAGCATAAACGAATCGATCCACAGGGTGATCGGACCAGTCATTCGAATTCGGCACCTCAGGATTCGAGATTGGCTGAAAACTCCACCACTTTTTGCGTGCCTCCAGTGTCGCATCCCAAGATGTCGCTTTTTCAAGCTCGTCCAGAGACGGCGGTTCATTCCGTGGGTCGAAAGCGCCTTCGTTAATCCATTTTTCGAAATCAGCAATCACACTCGGTTCCAGCTTGACGCCCCCTTCCGGCATCTCAAGCCCTTCGACTTCATGCTTAATTACTTTCAGCAAGAGGCTTTCACCAGAATCCCCTGGCACAACACTCGTGCCATGTTCGGTTTCAGTTCGAATGCCCTGCCGCCAATCCACCGCTAGTTCAGCTTCCGCCTGATTGGAGCTATTGTGACATTCATAGCAGTGTTCGACCAACACGGGGCGGATGCGAGATTCAAAAAAATCTGATTCAGATTGCTGCTTCGCCAACCCCGGAACACTCAAAAAACCAGTCAGACAAAAAAAGCTAATCAGACTGACGGTTGTCCGCGGCGACAAAAAACAAATAGGCAAAACCATTTTAGTTCTTTACTGAATAATGAGTCCTGAAATAGAAAATTATTTCCAATAATATCCTACCTAAAAGGTTTTCAACTTGCGATCAGATTAGTTTTTTTCCGTACAATGGAGCACTTGCAATTACCACGAGCAGTTGAAGGTCTCAGAATACAACGCGTGAACAACCCTAACGAAAACGCCGATCCAGCAATGGAAAACGAAGCTACCGCGCCGGTGCTCGCAACCCTTGCAAATCCTAGGATCCACCAGAACGTTGATCAGATCGGACACCTCGTCTTTTTATCTTTCGCCTCCGTCATCATTTTACTTTCAGTTCTGATGAGCACGGACGGCAAGCAGGCTGTTTTTCTTCCAGGTTTTACGAGTGCGCTTCCAGACAGTTGCTCAAGTCGGCGATTGCTTGGAGTCGATTGCCCAGGCTGCGGACTCACGCGAGCTTTTATTTGCATCAGCCATGGACAATTGGGCGAGGCTTGGCGATTTAATCACGCTAGTTTTGTTATTTACTTATTCGTCGCAATTCAAATCCCCTGGCATACCATTCAGGTTTGGAGAATTCGAAGTGGAAAGTGGCCCCTGCACTGGCCCTTCATTTACTGGATACCCATGGCTGTTGCGGTCATCCTTTTAATTAATTGGATCTGGACACTGACTCGCTTTCTATAATTTCAACGTCGAGAAGATGCATAACAAAACACTCGCCATCCGCGATGCCAAAATAAATGTAGTCGACTCGGGCCAAGGCTCTCCCTTATTGCTGGTCCACGGCTTTCCACTGAATCAAAGCATGTGGGAATTCCAGATTTTGGAATTCGCAAAAACTCACCGCGTCATCTGTCCAGATCTCGCCGGTTTTGGACTAAGCCAGTGTGACGAACCACGCATTGACCTTCGAAGCCACGCGCAAGACTTAACCGACACCCTGGATGCATTGAATATCCAAGAGCCTGTAGTTTTCTGCGGTCTCTCGATGGGCGGTTACATCGGCTGGGAATTCTGGAAGCAGTATCCGGAGAAAATCAGCGGAATGATTGCCTGTAACACACGTGCCGCCAACGACAGCCTCGAAGTCGCTCGGGGCAGAAGAATCGCTGCCAAGTCAATTTTTAAAACCGGCACACAAATCCTCGCCCAACAAATGGCACCTCGCCTGCTTTACCGTGACCCGCAGGGACGAAAGAAACAAATTCAATCCAATGTCGAAAAAATAATCGAATCGACATTACCAGACTCAATCGCCGCTGGGCAACTTGCGATGTCCAATCGCCCCGACGCAACATCTTGGTTACCCACGATTGACTGCCCCGCCCTGTTTATCGGTGGCGAGTACGACGAAATTACGACGACGCGGGAGATGACCAGCAACGCTGCCTTGCTTCCCCATGCCCAATTCATCGAAATCAAAAAAGCAGGACATCTCACCCCACTCGAGCAACCTGAATCATTCAACCACCACGTTCTGGAATTCTTGAACGCGAATCGCTTTTGTCAGCATTAGATTTCGCGGCAGTCAAACCTCACTCGTACCAAGCGAACGTACCCTGCTCAATGGCGACACTTCCCTCGATCGCTATCGCCGAGCGAGGTCGCGCTGCCTCTTCACGACTACGCAACATTTCTGCTTGAATTTCATACTGGCGAATCAACCGAGGTAGCAAATCAGAAATGCTCTGCAAACCCGTTCGGTTCTTCGCAGCAGACAGTTGAGGTGTGTTTAGTGGCTTGATCATAATCAGCTCCCGCGTGAGGTTGTTTCAAATCGCATCTACTTCAAACCAACATTGTTTGAATTCACAAAACGCTCACAAAACGCTTTGTCTGAATACAACTATTGGGTTACCGAGTGACACCTCTGGTCGTGCTTGAAATAAATCCTTGAAAAAAATATTTAACTGCGAAAAAACGACTCCCCCAGAGAGATTTCGTCGCCTTGCCAATTGCCCTTTCGCCCAACTGACCAAACGTGTCAATCACCAACACCAATGCTATCGACACCCTGTTTTGTGAATTATTTACTGCTTGACGATCAAATCGAGCAATCCATCAGGAGGCTTAACATTGACTCAATTTCGCAGCATCTTTAAAATAAGAAATTCAGGTGAATCGGCATGAATGGAATCGAATGACCCATCCCCAAAAAAGTTCCGCTGCCGATCTACCTCCGGGCCCCAAGCCACTCGGAATTGGTCTTCGTTCTGCAGAACAGGCGAAGAAGTCGCTGCCGGCGTGGTTGCTTTCGCTCCTGTTACACTTGAGCTTGATAGCAGGCTTAATTTTTTTCCTGACGCAGATTCCAAACGGCTCGGGCGAGGTAGACAACCGAACCGGCGGAATCGTGCTTGTCGACATCCAATCCGAAACGACTGAGTATCTTAGCGAAGGCGACATTGCTCAAAACAGCAACCCCGCGTCAGCACCCGACTCCTCAACTCCATCCGTCGACCTCGAAAAACGCCCTGAATTGCCCGGGATGGAAGTCACAACCGGAGAGGTCGTCGGAACTGAGGATCTGCTTGCTAATAAGCTACCGAGTGCCGATTCGTTAATCGTTGGGTTCGTCGCCAACGGAAAGATTGGCGGAAAAATGACTACGGAAGTCTTCGGTATCCCGGGAACAGGGTCGCGATTCGTTTACCTCATCGACCGTTCCAAAAGCATGGAAGGATACAATTTTCGGCCGATGCTTGCTGCGAGACAGGAACTCTGGAAGAGCGTCACCTCCCTTAACGAGTCGAACCAGTTTCAAATAATTTTCTATAACAACGAAGTTGACATCTTTCGTCGCAAACTGAGCCTTCACGCAGCCAGTGAAGCCAATAAGGATGCGGCGAAACAATACATTGAAAGCATTCGGCCCGATGGCGGGACCGACCACCTCGCTGCCTTAAAAACCGCTTTCAAGCTTAGCCCCGATGTAATTTTCTTTCTCACAGACGCCGAGGGAGGGTTTACCGCAGATGAAATATTTGAACTCAGCCGTCGGAATTATTCTCGGGCAATTATTAACACCGTTGAATTTGGAGAGCGGCGGTCTAACGATCGATCCCTCGAAGCCATCGCCAGAAACAGCGGTGGAAAATATATTTTCAAAAACATCAACACACTACGAGTGGAATAAAGGCTTCTTAGCATAGACGCTTCGAACCGAAGTCATTAAAAAAGGCAGAGTTGTGAATCCAACAACCGCACCCATCACCGGATTACAAATGCGACTGATTATTGCAATTTTATTCCTTGGCTTAAATTTGCCTGCATCGGCAATCGGACAAACCGATACTGTCGTGACGCAACGCAAATCAGATGCGCCCCCCGTCACTCGAAAGGGAACGATTACGCAATGGATTGGCGATTCGTTAACCATCAACTCCAAGGGAGTTGAGCGGGAAATTGACAATGACACGATTATTAAATTTGAGACGGTCTGGGGCGATAACTACAACCAGGGAGTACAGGAATTAGAATCGGGAAATCCCAGTTTTGCTATCGTTCAATTTGAAGAAGCATTATCCAACGAAACCCGGCCCTGGGCAAAACTCATCATTCGCACGCAACTCATTGAGGCCTATCAATCCATTGAAAAATATGCGGATGCTATTCGTCATTTTGAAACAATCCTTCGCGAAGATCCACAGACTCGATTTCTACCCCTTGCTCCGATCTGTTGGACTGGTACCGGAACCGTCATAGCAAATACAATAAGCCGACTGGGGAACTCTCGCGACTCATTCCTTCAATTAATCGGCGCCAGCTGGATGCTATCCAGTCCCCAACGAAACACTGGCATTCAAATCTTGCAAACACTTTCCGGAGATATCGACCCTCGCATCAAAAACATTGCGATTGTCCAACTCTGGCGAACCCGGTTGAATGTCACCGACAAGCAAATAAAACCATGGGAAAAAACCATTCTTGGTTTGCCTCGCGAATTCCGCGCAGGCCCCTACCTTGTTCTCGCAGAAGCACAATCGCGAGTCGCACAACCCCAGGCCGCGATTGCCAACTTAATGAGAATCCCAATATTGTTCCCCGAGCAGAAATCTCTGGTCGCAGCGGCATTGTATCGAGTGGGTAATTTACTCGACAATCAAGGTAAGTCGGAACTCGCCCAATCAATCTTCAACGAGTTGATCACTCTGTATCCACAAACGGTGTGGGCGAAACAAATAAACCAATAATTTCGTTTTGCCATTCAATTTTAAATTTACTTTTACGACAGCCGGAGTGAGACACTCTCCACAGAACAGGAAAGAAGCATGTCACTGAGTCCGAGGCAATGGTTTTCCGTTGGCCTAAGTCAATTCTTGATTTTTATGCCAACCCAGATGCTGCTCGCACAAAATGCCAGCGAGGTAGATGCTTCGGCGGAAGCACCCTCTGGATTTCTTGCGATCCTTTTTTCCGGAGGAATTGTCGGGGCGATCATGATCCTGCTGTTACTCGCACTATCGATGACAGCCGCCTATTTGATTTTTGATCACCTCATGACGATCCGTCGAAAAGACCTTATCCCAGAAGGGCTAAGCGAACAGGTTCGCCAATGCCTTCTCTCCGGAGATGTGTCAGGTGCACAGGCGGCCTGCAATGGACGCCCCAGCTTCCTCTCGTTTGTTTTGATGCACGGCATCTCTGAACTCGATTTTGGTTGGAACGCCGTTGAAAAATCAATTGAGGATGCACTGGCAGAACAATCAGCAAGGCTCTTTCGAAAAATCGAATATCTCTCCGTGATTGGAAACATTGCACCGATGGTCGGGCTCCTCGGAACCGTGATTGGAATGATAATAGCATTCCAGAATGTTGCGACGACGCAAGGAACAGCCAGCGCGCCGCAATTGGCAGAAGGTATTTACCAAGCACTCGTCACCACCGTTGGTGGGTTGATTGTGGCGATTCCTTCGATTGGCGCATTTGCTATTTTCCGAAACCGGATTGATCAATTTGTCGCCGAAGCAGCCTACATTGCTCAACATGTTTTCACGCCACTTCGAAGGCGAGCCAGCAAAAAATAGCCTGCCGCAACCGCCAGCTTCAATCCGCTCGTCATCATCTCGCTCATTTATGCAAATCCCACAACACAAGTCGAATCGCAAGTATGGCTTCAACATCACACCGATGATTGATGTTGTGTTCTTGTTGATTATCTTCTTTCTCGTCAGCAGTCACTTGGCGAGACAAGAATCGCAAATGGAGCTTACCCTACCGCAGGCAAGTTCAGGCCAAGATGACATTGACCTCGAAACGCCGCGACTGACCGTCAATGTGAAATCCGATGGAACGCTATGGTTAGCCGGAAGACCCATTTCTCAGCAACAACTCAAAGCTCGATTTACGGAGGCTCGAGACAAAGAAGGCGAGAACATTGAAGTTCGGATTCGCGGAAGTCGCGAAGCACCCTACTCTACTGTCGAGCCCATCATGCTTGCGTGCACCGCGGCAAAAATCTGGAAAGTTACTTATGCGGTTTATCGGGAGGAGAGCCAATGAAACGCTCCAGCCCGTTTATTCGCCGAGGAAGCGACATCGATATTGATGAAGCGATGACTCCCATGATCGACGTAGTATTTTTACTGTTGGTGTTCTTTGTCTGGACCGCCAGCTTTCAGCTGATTGAACAGATTCTTCCCAGTAACATGTCAGAACTCTCTGGTTCCGATCCAATCAACCAACTGGAACCGCCGGAACCAAAAGATTTCGATGACATCGTTGTGCGTATCGCCTGGGATGGCCAAGCCCCAATCTGGAAAATCAACGATCAACTTTTTGGTTCTGTCGAAGAAGTGAAAACGCAGTTGACAACGATCGCCGATATACAAGCCGAAGCAATTGTGGTTCTTCACCCTGATCCTGTTGTCCCTTTGGGAATTGTGATTGGTGCCTATGATACGGCCAAACTCTCTGGATTCTCCGAGGTTTCCTTTGCAGTTAACCCTCAGGGGGGGCAATGAACACTGTGATCAACAAATCACAAATTAGGCGATGGCTGCTGGGGCTGACACTGATACTGTTCAGTCCCGTTTCTGGCTTTAGCCAAGCCGATGACCCTGCCGTTCAACGTCAGGACGCATCCGCCCTGGTCGAGGGTCTTCGCCAGCGTCGACTATTTGCAACCGCAGAGTTCTACTGTCGAGAACAACTCAAGAAACCAGACCTCGATCCGACCAGCGAAGTTGGGTTGATCATTGAATTAATGAAAACCCAAACAATGCAGGCGCTCCTTTCGCCTCCGACTAAACGAGCCGAGGCATGGAAAAAAGTTAAATCGACGTCGGCAGATTTCCTAAGCACCGAAACTGATCATCCTAGAAAGATTCTGGTTCAGGTCCAGCAAGCGTTGAGCCATTTAGCCCATGGTCAAATGTTAAGTCGAGAAATCGAATCTCAAATGGCCGACGAGTCCGCACGCACCCAGGCACTGAACGAAATCAAAATAGCCCGAACCAGTCTCAATGATTTACAGCGAGATATTTCAAACAAAATACCGGAGCAACAAGGTCGAACCCTCGGCTCAGATGAATTAGCGGTCGATCAGTTGCTAAATCTAAAAAACAACATTCAGTACCAACTAGCTCAATGCAATTTAATTCGAGCCCAGCTTTATCTGCCCGATGACCGCCTCAATCGCATCGACGCACTCGACGGAGTATCTGAAAAATTAATTGAAGTCCAACGTTTGACCTCCGAGGGGCAAATGCTTTGGTGGAATACAAAACTGGGGCAAATTGAGTGCTACCGCCTTCTTAATACGCCCGACCGCGCTCGCACACTTGCCCAGTCGCTGGAAAAATACAAAGCTCCCTTATCAATCAAACAGAGACTTGCCGAGCAAACAATTCTTAATGCCATCGCCATAGGTGACAGAACCTATTCAAAATCAACCTTTGAAAAGCTTGAAAAATTTCGACCGCTTACCCCGGATCTAGAGCTCGCTTTACTTGAACTCGCAGTCGACCTGTCAGCCAGCACGACGGACAAACAAAAAAAACAAAACTGGATCTCACTCGCGTTCAATCGATCTCAATCAATTAAACGTGAACACGGGCCTTACTGGGGCCGACGTGCAGAACTGATCCTCATTAATACAGTGGGAGTTCCAGCAGCTGCCACAGGAATTAATTCAACTGGAACCTCTCAACCCCCTCCCAATGTCACCAATCAACCCAACAGCATTGAACTGGAATTATTAATTCGATTGGCAACAGAGGCCGAACGTAAAAAAGAATGGGACGACGCAGTAAATGCGCTCCAACGGGCGTCAGATTTAGCAAAATCTCAAGCCAATTCCAAAACAGTTTTGAGCTTGCAAATTCGCCTCGCCAAAATCCTTGAAAATCAGGGAAAACACAGACTGGCAGCAGACCGACTAACCACCAACGCTATGGAATATGCCGCTGAACCTGTCGCCTCGGCAGCGCATCTAATCGGTTGCTGGAATTACGCCAAATCCATTTCAGCCAAAGATCCCGAATCGCGTCCACCATTTCAGACGCTACTCATTCAACACCTCCAACAATGGCCGACGGCCGCCAGTTCCAACCAAGCTAGAATCTGGTTGGCACAAGAACGTATTAATCTTGGCGATTGGGAACGTGGACTCGAGCTTTATCTAGCAGTTACCAATGCGTACCCTCAGTTAAATCTGGCCATCGATCAGGGCATTACTTGCGCTCGCCAGACTTTAAAGCTTTCCAATGCCACAACGCCTCAGAAGTGTAAAAAAATAATATCCCAACTCTCTTCACGGGCAGAGGCACTGCCTCCTGATACGACACTGCGAACCAAACTCGAATTGGCGCAATGCGAAATTGACTGGCAATTTGGCTCACAACAGCTGCTGAAGAACAACCGAGAAAAAATCGTAAAAATCGCAACAGGCGACAGCACTGGCGACTCCGCCTTGGCCAACGCGTTGTTGGTTGCCCTCTATGCGGAATCCGACCCTCAAACGGCCAATCAACGCGTCGCTGCCATCGGAGATAATTTGGAAACGCTGCAGCAGTGTGAACAGCTTTTAAATTCCACTCCTGCAGAAGCAACGGCGAACCAAAATCTTCACACCGTTAAACTCGCGATCATCAACTCAGTACTTGAGTTGCCAGAAATTCAGCAAACTGACAATGCAAAACTAAAAGCCAATTGGAGACTTAAACAAGCAGCGGTGTTGATTGCACTGAAACAATACTCAGAAGCATCGCAAACGCTCACTGAGTTGGAGCAAAAGTATCCTAGAACTGCAGAAATCCAAATGCAACTAGCGCGAGCACTGACCGGAGAGCTGGAAGAATCCAGCCCCGAGATCCCGCTTAAAAAATGGCGGCGGATCGCAACTCGCTTGAAAAAGAACACCCCGAATTGGTATGAAGCCAAGTACCAAGTGGCACGCTTGCTATTGAAATCGGGCGATCGCGAAGGCGCAGCCAAACTGTTGAAATACATGAAGGCGATCCCGCCGGGCTGGAACCAATCGAAACGAAAACCGCAATTTGAGTCGCTACTGCTCGAAAGCACGCAGAAATAAATTGACGTCCGTAGTTTCACTTAACTGGCAATTAACTCGTCGGCGCGTCGAACCGCACTCTTGCAGCAAAGCATATTGATTCAGCCGTTTAGTTGATTGCCTGACTTCCTTAAATGCAGCGACTTTCCTTTACGGGGCAACAAACCGTCACGGCGAATGGGATCGTGATAATGCTTCCGATGGCTAACAAGATTGGAAATAGAAACATGATTTGGACTCCCTTGATTAAAACCTAACAAGGGTACCTATTTGCAGATTTCAGGCCATTCGTAATTATCGGTCAAAACATTAAAAAAGCCCGAGGAAACGGGGCTAACCGTCGCTTCGGGCTTTGGAACGATCGTCGTCAAAACGATGTCAACCGTCTCTTTTCGACTACCAAGGAGCACGTACTGGGTAGATTCCAAATTGCTCTGTGCTATTGGGCCAGTAAGGCGTCTTTTTGTAAGACGCAGCACCAGCACCACTAGTTGGCACGCTCTGACGGCCAAACTGATGAACGATTGGAGTGCTCTTAGTCTGACCAACTCCCCAGCCATAACTGGTCTGATAGCTCGCAGTCGGAGGCACGATCAAAGCCGTTGGCTGACGCCACTGCCATCCCATGTACTCACCATGCCACGGAGACTGTGCAGCTTCGGTCTGATTTTGGTGATGCAGACGACCAGCGTTCAGCCCACGATTACTGTAGGTGTAAAACGGAGCAGGCGAATACGAATTGTGGGACGCCATCTTAAGTGAACGCGCCATGTTGACTCGACCTTGGTAACCGTTCATTGTCATCCCATCTGCATCAGCAGTGGTGTAGACGGGCACCCGATTTCCTAACGCACCTTTTGACATGCGTGAATGAAACCGCGACTGAGCATTTGCTTCTGCTGCCATCGAGACGAGCATCGCAACCATTACGACGCCGATAATAAAACTAATTTTTTTCATTGGATTGACCCCAGGTAACCGTATTGATTGAGGATAACCGTCTATCAAACGGTTTTGCGTGAACTGAAAATCGGCCTATCGATTTAGCGTTAGATCGCTCAAATTTGCTGAGCAACCGCTGTCGCAGGAACTTTTTTGACCACACTCGTTGCTTCGACATCCCATTTTGCCGTGATTGAAAAACTTTTTCGATCGACCGCACTGCCCACCGCAATCGTTATCGCCGCAGTTGCCACAGTTGAGACCGTACTTGTGAGCCTGTAGGCGGTACGTCAGATTTGACAAGCAATGACTCTGCCGGATCGGAGCAATGTGATTCTGACCGCTTTGCCATCGAATCGAAGTCTTTGTCAATGAATCCGGGTGACCGCATTGATTGGTGTTGTAATAGTTGAAATAGTTACGAGAGTGGGCATACATCATCTCGTGTGGCATCAACGCCTGGTAGGTGTAATAGCTATGTCCGCCCAGTGCAGGAGAGTAATGAGGGGCTGGATAAATTCCTGCGTTGATGGCACTGGCACCACTCGCCGACGCGTACTGAGAAAACATGTCGTTCGGCAAATGTGTTTCTGTGTTTTGCGCCACTGCGGTTGCTGCGGTAAGGCACATAACCGCTGCAACAGCGGTTGAGATCATGTTACGAATCATCGGGTCGACTCCTGAGTTGGCCCTGCAAACGCAAATCGCGGGCAATTTAGCTGGCAAAAATGTGGCAAAACCACTCCCGTTTGCTCTTCGTCGTGCTGGCTTGTTCAGTGATAGCAAAAATGCCCCCGTGTTCGTGCATTCCTGAATCGCCCATAATACAACCCTAAAAACCGTCTGTAACCGATTTGACCTGATTGGTATACTCTTCCTAAACCACCCGTTTTTTCATTGAACCTCACTTTTCATTCAGCTCGAAAAAACGATACAAACCAAAAAAATCCGACTTAAACCCATCAAGATGCGGGGGCAAGCGGGTTTCCAATTTCTCTACTTACCGGCCGATCAAGCCGCCAGTGGAAAGAATTAATAAGTCAACAAAGGATGGATTGACGTGGCAAAACGCCGGCCTGCGAAAAAGAAGACGAGCAAAGTCTCAAAAGAGACCGCGACTAAAAAAGTAAAATCAAAAAAAGCAAACCGCGGTGGCGATAACTCACTTTTTGATGACAAGGAGTTGGCGGGTTATGAACCTGTTCCTTTGCGACTGGCAGCACAAACACGCTATCTAAATTATTCGCTATCCGTGATCACCTCCCGGGCGCTTCCGGACGTCCGTGATGGACTCAAGCCCGTTCAGCGGCGAATTCTATACACGACTCGCCAGCTCGGGCTCGATCATAATTCTAAACATCGTAAGAGTGCGAAGGTAGTTGGTGACGCGATGGCCAATTACCATCCGCATGGCGATAGCTCGATCTACGACGCTCTCGTGCGGATGTCGCAACCTTTTTCATT
>Ga0075437_11865_pt1 | contig 23227 bp, 17 predicted proteins | sample MintriMetagenome_FD_74266 | JGI IMG/M metagenome (GOLD analysis project Ga0075437, IMG submission 74266) | Marine eukaryotic communities from Monterey Bay, USA to study complex ecological interactions - Minidiscus trioculatus and... | ecosystem: Environmental > Aquatic > Marine > Unclassified...
AAAAGCAGTAGTATGTGATCCACATAGGTCGAATATCTCTAATGAAGTTAAGCAGTTCTGTCATCATGTTGGTACGACATTGCGAAGTCTAGAAGAAGGAACTCAGCATGCCAATAGGGCTGAGCTGTATATAGGGCTGCTTAAGGAATCTGTCCGAAAAGACATTCGTGAGACGCATTGCCCGCTTCGACTTTGGTGTTATTGTGCTGAAAGACGAGCCCAGATATTCAATATGACTGCTAAGAAGTTGTTCCAATTGGAAGGTCAGAATCCACATCTTGCAACATTTGGTGAGATGGGTGATATATCTAACCTGTGCAACTTTGGATGGTATGAGTGGTGTTACTATCGTCAATCAAGTAAGAAAGTTCAATTTCCTCAGATGAAAGAGGCACTTGGCCGTTGTTTAGGTCCTACTAAGAATGAAGGTAACGAGATGTGTCAATGGGTATTGCAAATGAATGGTAAAGTTGTGCCGAGACGTACCCTGCGTAAGCTCACACCTCACGAGTTATCTGAATCTAATGTATCAGAAGTGAAGCGAGCTGACTTTGATGAAGCTATTCGATTAACAATTGGTGATTCCTTTCAACCAGATGGTACAGATCCTGAGGCATTATTGGATGACTTTTATGTACCATATGAAGATGATGAGGAAGAACCTTCAGCGGCTTTAGAAGCTGATATAGTCGATGCTAGTGGTAAGCCTATCAATCAACAATCGGCAAATGATTTACTGATTAATGCTGAAGTATTGCTACCTCAAGGGGAGAGTATGCATATGGCAAAGGTAATCCGACGTGCAGTAGATGACGATGGACAGTTGATTGGTACATTCGATGAAAATCCAGTGTTAAATAGCATGTTATATGATGTTCAGTTCCCTGACGGTGCGGTGAAACAATACGCCGCCAATATCATCGCTGAGAATATCTTATATCAAGTTGATAAGTCTGGTCATCAGTGGAACATACTGGATAGTATCATTGACGTCAAGAGTGATGAGTCTGCCGTGACGAAGGATAATGCCTATGTTGTATCAAAACGTGGTAGGCGCAGCCTGAGACAGACAACTATTGGTTGGAAGTTCCAAGTCCAGTGGAAGGATGGTACCAAGCAATGGGTTCCTCTCAAGTTATTGAAAGAGTCTAATCCACTTCATGTAGCTGAGTTTGTCACTGCCAAAGGTAAAGCAGATGAGCCGGCATTTGCATGGTGGGTGCCATATACCCTCAAGAAGAGAGATAAAATCATTGCTGCTGTATCCTCTCGTGTATCTAAGAGGACTCACAAGTTTGGGATCGAGGTGCCGACTTCTGTTGAACATGCTCGTGAACTAGATAAGAAGAATGGCAATCGATACTGGCAAGATGCTATTGCCAAGGAGATGTATAATATATCAGTCGCCTTCGAGATACTAGAAGATCATGAACATCTGCCAGTTGGATACAAGAAGTCTAGTGGACATTGGGTATTTGATGTGAAGATGGACTTTACTCGTAAGGCTCATTGGGTTAAGAATGGTCATAAGCATCCAGATCCCGTGACATCAAGTTATGCTGGTGTAGTATCCCGTGAGAGTATAAGGATACTTCTCACATATGCCGCTTTGAATGGCTTGGATGTTATGGCAGCTGATATTAGAAATGCATATTTGCAGGCCCCAACGTCTGAGAAACACTACATCATCTGTGGTGAAGAGTTTGGTCTTGAGAATGTCGGTAAGCGAGCTAAGATTGTACGAGCCTTGTATGGTGGCAAGTCAAGTGGAAGAGACTTCTGGGTACATCTTAGAGAATGTATGGAACATCTTGGGTTCAAGTCAAGTCCTGCTGATCCTGATGTTTGGATGAGACCTATCGTTAGACCTGACGGTTCACCCGGCTGGGAGTATGTATTGTTGTACACTGATGATGCCTTAGTTATGTCTGACAACCCTCGGAAAGTATTGGAGGCAGAGATTGGCAAGTACTTCGAGTTGAAGAAGGAGTCAATTGGACCACCAACTATCTATCTCGGAGGACAGATGCGTTTAGCTCAACTAGATAATGGCAACAAGTGCTGGGCATTCGGTTCGTCTCAATATGTACAAGCTGCTGTGAAGAATGTTGAGGCATACCTCAAGAAGAAGGGTCAGTCCCTTCCTCGTACTGGCAAGAATGTATTACCTGTTGGATATCGTCCCGAAGTTGATATCTCTGATGAGTGTGACGATAAGGAGGCATCATACTACCAGTCTTTGATTGGTATTCTGCGATGGATGGTTGAGATTGGACGAGTAGATATCTGTGAGAAGTATCTATGATGTCATCACGCTTGGCACTGCCGAGAGTTGGACATTTAGAGAAAGTACTACATATCTTCGGTTACCTCAAGAAGCATCACAACGCTGAGATGCCATTTGATCCATCATATCCTGAGATTGATGAACAAGAGTTTGTACGTCAAGATTGGAGTAATACAGTGTATGGAGATATTAAGGAGGATCTACCACCTAATATGCCAGAGGCTCGTGGCCGTGGATTTGTAATGCGGTGTTTTGTTGACAGTGATCATGCAGGTGAATCTGTTACAAGGCGGTCAAGAACAGGTTTCCTTGTCTTCTTGAACTGTGCACCAATTTACTGGCTTTCGAAGAAGCAGACGTCTTGTGAGACGAGTACTTTTGGGAGTGAGTTTGTTGCTATGAAGCAGGCAACGGAGTATGTTCGTGGCCTTCGGTACAAGCTGAGGATGTTTGGTATTCCTTGTGAAGACCCTACGTTTATCTATGGAGATAATCAGTCTGTGTTGGCTAATACTTCTGTTCCAGACTCTCAATTGAAGAAGAAATCTAACTCTATTGCTTATCACTTTGTCCGAGAGGGATGTGCTTGTGATGAGTGGAGGACTACTTATGTGAATACACATGATAATCCTGCAGACTTGATGACCAAGCCACTATCTGCAGGGGAGAAGCGTACTAAGTTCGTCCGTATGCTCTTGTGGTGGTTGGAGAGTTAGATACTTCGTGGTAAGTGGATTAGGGTATCTTGATGCCTGAACCACTTGGTTTTGGATTTAATGGTGCACTTAATGTGTACCTCGTGCCGGTTGACATCGCTTGTTGATATGAGCGGGGTTTGAACTGTGGAATTGTAAAGGAGTGGATTCAACCACTCGGTGTAAAGTTTTTGTGCATATGATATGCGTTCGTGTAAGTGGACTCAACCACTTGGTATTTTTGAGAAAGTATCATCAGTTGATGATCGTGTGATATGGGTTAAGTTTTCCCAGAGTTATTTTAAGTTCTATGAATGATATACGTGCTATGTGGTTCGTGATGTGGACAATCCAAGTCGGATCAACCGAATTGGCTTGAGGGGAGTGTTTAGATACAGAGTATCCTGGGGTATCCTAGAGGCTCAAGGTATCACGGGCTCAACCTCTACTTGTCGTGTAGATGATCTCTCGTAGAGATTATAACTTGTAACCTTTGTGTTGTGAACAACGTTATCCAGTATTCCTATATAATTAGCTACTATATAGATCAGTATACTGCGCTGTGAAACAAGCTGCTAAGGTGGCCGCAATATACCCTCGGCATGCTATAGGTACTAGAGGATAGTTTATATAATATCTAGTAGTAGTATTCTCTTCAATGATGTCGAATTCTACCGATAAAATCTCGCCTCCAACAGCAGAGAATGAAAAGTGCACAACAGATGCACCAACTAAAAAAGTAAAAGTTAATGATTGCAAATTGGTATCAATTACATTACCCAATGAAGGTCCTCTCGGCCTGGGCTTATTAGAAAAAGATGGAGGTAAATCAGTAGTGATTGATGAGGTTATACCACAATCTCAGGCGGAGAAGTACGGCGTACTTGCGGGTGATATACCAATTTATAACAACTCAATTTCATCCATTGTTGGTGGTGGTATAGGTTATATTTCATATGACATATTCCTCCAACGTGCGAAGAATGCCCGACCCTTTGTATTCAGTGTATTACGTCAGACTAATGACAAGAGTGGTGGCACGAACCAAACGTCTATCAATGAAGCAGCGGCACCATCTTGTGAACTGACAGATGGTACATATGAACAAACTAAAAATATTATGGAAGTACACGAGGGTAATATAGCTATTAATGATGCTTATATTGATAAGATGAAGGGTTGTTTAGCAAATATTAGTCCTGGCTCAGCTCAGGCTTGGCTAAAAAGTATAGGTTTCACCTCTGCAGTAGACGAAACTTCGGCACAATTAGTAGTCCAAGAACGTACTGGTCGGTGGTCTAAAGAAGAACATGATGTATTTCTATCTGCATTGCAGTTATACGGTAAAGATTGGAAGAAGATTGCAGCAGATATAAAGACACGTACAGTTGTTCAGATAAGGACACATGCTCAAAAGTACTTTATGAAGTTACAAACAAAGTTGAATTCAAAAGAAGAAGAAAAAGAGTTGGAGGTTTACATGAAGAGATGGATTACTAATCTTGGGAATGACTGGAATCTAATGCCCTCTTCAGCCCAAACAGATCAAATTGTCCTAGAGACAAAGGTAGGAAGAAGTCGATTGGAAAGTTGGCTTTACAGGTGAGTCCAGTACCAGTCTGTTCAATTCAATATCCTTATTCAATTAACCTCCGCGTCTAAACTTTGTCAATATTTTCAGAGCTAGGGAAAAACTCATGAAATATAATGAAGAGAATCAGGTGAAGGGTAGGCTAAATGCAGCCGCAGTGGCTACAATCGTTACATCATCAAAGCCACCTGCTTATGGTGGTTCAATTTCTACTATAATTGCGTTAGCTGAAGCCTCTACACCATCAGTTCATTCAGTTACCACAACATCCACAAACAACAATGCAATAACACCCGGATCAAGTATGAAAATAACAACAAAGAAGAGTTCATTACGTGATAGTATTACACCACCCAAGCGATTTGTGGCACGTCCATCCAAGTTTGGATTGAAGAAGGTTGATGGGGATAGAGAATTAGAAACGAACGAGTACCCTGATAATGTATCGAATAAACAAGGCACCGAAGATGAACAAAAGACGCCAAGCCATAGTCCATTGACCTCGGATAGACCTCTTATTCACACAAACAATCAAAAGATCACTACTCACACGAATAATGAAAAACAGAGATTAGATCAAATGGTATTAGAATCGTCATTAGCTGAACCGTCTAATATGCCTTCTGATAAGATAGGTGACAGCTTGGATAATAATAGTGTTGAAGATGAGGATTTGCCTGCCCGTATATCCAAGTACTTGTCTCCCGAGTATCAAGGTGAGAAACTGGCCGAAGAACAGCCGCTTAAAGTGGACAGTGATGACGAGCCATACATTGGTTCCCAATATCCTTCTGTGAAACAGCCATGCGTTGTGGCTAGTGCTGATTACCCGGGCTGTAACTTGAGAGGTGCTCATCCACTTCCGGGCTCAACCAAGTACAAGTCAATTATATTCTACGAAGGTAGTAGATACTCGTTGGGAAAGTATGAGTTTGTGTCAGATGCTGCACTTGCTTATGACAAGGCAGCTTTATCCATCGGGCCGTATTGGGATATCAACTTTGCTAGTTGGGACGAATATATTGCTACTAGAACGTTAGAAGTGATGAGGAAGGGAAGTGATCAAATGGATTTGACGTCAGTTTTGAAAACGATATCATCAAGAGCTAGTGAAGTGGCGTCAAGAGTTGTGGATGAGGCCGAACTGAATGATTTCGAATGGGTAAGTTTTGTTCTCTTTCTGTACATATCATATGCTCGTTGGCTTTTTTCCTAACTTATACTCTGCTACTGTGCTTATATATCGAAGAATGAACAAAGTCTAGGATCCACTGCTACTAGTTATATTCATGATGAGAGGGTGAAAGCATATGAAACTGCACGGGCATTATACTTATCCCATTCTAGATTGAGTAGTAGAAATATGAAAGCAGAAGAGTATCATGTTCAAGAGAAGGTATATGCATGGGATCGAGGAGCTCTGTATGAAGCAAAAGTACTGAAGTGCAAAGACGATGACGATGAAGGCCGCCAGTATTTCATTCATTATTTGTGAGTACTTGATGTGTTACTACTTATCATCTTGCTCTAGGCACTATTCTGACAAAACTTTATCGATCGTCACCTTTTATCTAATAACAGGGGATATAAGAACTGCCACGACAAATGGCTGAGCCCAAAAGACATGATGAAGTTGAATCCATCGAACAAACGATTCTATTGTCAGTCCAGGGGTTTACTATTTATGGAGAATGAGGTATTAAGGTGAGGTTCCCAATCAGCTGTTCATTGTGTTACCTTTGGCACTTACTCACACTCTACATCATTGAATTGCAGCAGCAATGAAGACGTCTCAATGGCTACTCTAAAAGATCATGTTGAGGAAGATGATGGAAGTAGTGTCTCGAAGTATTGTCCGATTCAGATGATTCCGAGGAAAATGACACAAGAAGTATTAGTTTAGGTGATTGTTCTGATTCTGAAATGCACATAGCTCAAAGGAGGAATCTCCCAACAGGAGTGAGGGAAACAGAATCTGGCACGTGGCAAGTTCAAATATACTTCCAGGGCAGTAGCCGTAAAATTGGCACCTTTCAAACTTTAGTACAAGCAACAACGGCAAACGAGATTGGACGGAGCATGCTCAAGAAAGATAAGGGACTACAGCTCTCTGCTAAGGAGCGTGAACGGAATTTCAAACTAGCAAAGGAGGCTGCTTTAACCATGGTTATGACTGGTGTCAAGCGTGGTAGGGGACGTCCAAGGAAGGGGAAGGGCTCCAAACTACCTCAAGGAGTGTCAGAAACATTTGGAAAATATAAAGTTGAAATATACTATCAAGGACGTCAACGGTATATTGGAATATTTCTGACTTTGGAACAAGCAACATTGGCAAATGAGATTGCACGGAACATGATTGAGAAAGATAAGGGACTACAGCTATCTGCTGAGGAGTGTGAACGGAATTTAAAGCTAGCAAAAGAGGCTGCATTCACCACAGCTATGCCAGATCGAAAAAAGAAACTCCCAAAAGGAGTGAGAGAAACAATATCTGGCAGCTGGGAAGTTCGAGTACGGTATCAATCAAGTCAACGGTACATTGGAACATTTCGAACTTTAGAACAAGCAACATTGGCAAATGAGATTGCAAGGAACATATTCAAGAAAGATGAGGGGTTACAGCTTCCTGCTGAGGAGTGTGAACGGAATATCAAACTAGCGAGAGAGGCTGTCTTAGCAGATGTGCATGCCAAGCGTAGTAAGGGACGTCAAAAGAAGACGAAAAAAACTGTGTATGAGGAGACTGTGATTCGAGATTCTTCTAAAGAAGAACCTAGTGAGAATCGTGATGGTGGATTGAGTAGACATGGTAGGAAACAGAAACTGTCAAAGAAGAAAGTCGATTCTTTGGATATTGATGAAGAGATAAAGTCAAGTGGTTGTTGTCAGCCCACCCCTACCAAACGTAAAAGGGCAGGCCGTCCTCGTTCTACCAAATCCGTATCGGTCAGTGTGGTCAGAGATTATCGACTGTGCTCAATAGCTGGTTGCACTAAGCATGCTCAAAAAGGCGGAGTCTGTTGTCTACACGGTGGTAAAGTTACTCGTAGACTATGCACCTATAAAGGTAGTGGGATAGGCGCTGATGGGCAGTGTCCCAATGTCGTTAAACGAGGAGGTTTGTGTCGTCGACACGGTGCATTCGATTTACCGGATTGTAGTGATCCATTTTACAAGCGAGTTGCACTGAAAGATGACGACTATTGCACTGAAAGATGACGACTATTGTACTTTGCATACTAAACGAGATAGAAATCTTAAGAGGAGAAAACAAGAGAATGAAGAAGAACAGGATAATGAGAATGAGGGAGAGCCTATTCCCCACGTATCGCCCCTTGGCTCTTAAGTTTGTCCCATTGCTCGGAGGAGAAGGAAAAGGAAGACTTTAAATACGAGAAAGATAATACGAGTATGGACATGGATTGCAATAACGGCAATAGATTTGGTGAGGAGGACGAAGAGGAGGAGGGAAACAGGAAGAGGACAGTAGTGTATGATGGAACTGAAAGTCAAACGAAGAAGCCCAAACTCAAGCCTTCCGAACCCTTAGATGCTGATAACAACGATTCTGACGAGAATGAGTCTACTCCGAGAAAGAAGATTCCATCAAAAGTCATGGGAGGGATTGCCAGGTTCACTTCGGATTATTGGGTAGAACGGTCACAACGGTCCCATGTCGAAGTAGAGAAGAAAGTGAAACATCAGATTGATGTAGGAGAACAACTACTACAACCATCGTTAATTGAGTCTACTTCGAGAAAGACAAGTCAATCAAATGTACAGGGAGGAATTACAAAATTCACATCCGATAATTGGGTAGAACGGTTACATGTCGAAGTAGAGAAACGGAAACGTCGTGATGGTGCAGCAGAAGCCCTATCGTCAATTAGTTCTACTGCCGCCACCACTGGTAATGGGGATACTATCGGTGCAAGTAAGGCACATCCATCAGACAACATGAAGAAATCGAGGGCGGATGTCACTGATGAGCAACGGGTAACTGCAGCTATTGAAGCTGTCGGGGTTGGAGCTGAAAGACAGAAGAAATTAGGAAGTTTACTAGGGGTCTACCAGAGGCCCAATGGTAAATGGTTAGCAAGTGGAATAAAATATGGTAACAAATCGCGTTACATCGGTCTCTTTGATTCAAAGGTAGAGGCTGGGCTTGCATATGAGATTGCCAGGCAATTGCTAAAGACGGCAGAAGAGGACGACATCGTTTGTTGGGAATCAAGAGTTGACTTGGCTAAAAAAAAAAGCGGCATTGAAAGGTGTTAGTGACATGAACATGGATAAGGAGGATAAGGATTGATTCGAGTATGTACCAAGAGTCAGTCAGGATCATAGTCTAGAAAACAATAGAACGGGATAATCTAAACAACTGATACATTGAGTAGATAGGTTTGTTTGTTACATAGCCAGTTAAGTCTCTTAACTTAAACTTCTTACTAATCCCAAACCTATGCCCAAGCCCAATCCTACAGCAAAGCCTGTGCCAATTCCTACAATCAATGTTGGGGTTATTGTGGCATGTTGACTCGTTATGCTGTGTGGTTCAGCAGGAGGAAGAGCCTGAGCTTGATCTTCATTTCCCGTTGGGGTCAGCAAAGGTGCTGACTCGATATCTCTATCATATTGTTGATGATCCATTGTACCAAAGCCTTCTACTGAGTTGCGTGAGAAACTTCTTGAATGAAATGCACCATAGTCATGCGTTGCCGATTCATCAATACTCGGTAGAGCTTCTATACTTGCACTACTACCAACAATAGAAGGCTGATATACAATCATCTCTTCGTCATCTGAGTCGATATGCATTCTATGTTCTCCATGATAAACCCTAGGCGTCTCGACGCTTTGATCAGATTGGTCACTAGGCATAGCCTCAACACTGGCATTTTCAGACTGGTCATCAGAGATAGAGTCGTCATCATCAGAGTTGTCCATCATCAAGAGATCATGCTTATCGACACTGCTAATCTCAGTTATTGGGTCCGTACTACTAAATTGATGTTCTCCTCTTTCGGCTACAGAGGATTCAGATAGTCTCTCGTCTCGTACAGATTGAGGAGGGGCAGGTCCTAGACTTGCATTTTCAATATCTGCCAAGGTACCGATGCCTGCTTCTGTGAGACGAGGCATTCCAATGTTATCATGGGAGCCTGTGATATCATCTGAAACATGGCTAGAATCATCATTACTACCTACACTTGGCATGGCTGCGACACTTGCAGCACTTGCACCTCCAGATGAACTATTTTGGACAGATATGTTTGGTCCTTCAACTCGGATAACGTCCGATTCGACAATACTTCCCCGATGATCACTAACTTCTGTCACTGTAACTGACTCTATTGCCGTAGGTTGAGTCGCAATACTAAAGGCATGATCAATAACTCTGCCTGAAACTGATGCCTCCGAAGGTTCATCTCTTACTGAGTTTGGGGCAGCATTACCTATACTGGCATGATCAACCTCATTAAGATGAGCTATTTCCGCCTCTGTGAGGTGTGGCGTATGATGAGAGGCATCATGTGATGACGCCATTGATAAGCGGGATGATGATAATGCAGCTGATTGATTGTCTCCTTGATAATTGAATTGAGCCATATCATCAACCTCTGATATCGGTGGATTGTCAGTGCTTGCATTGATAGAAACAGCAGACCTATCAGACTGAGTAGCTGCTTGGGACGGCTCATTCTGATGTGATTGATCGTCTATACTTGGTTGGATAGAAATGCCATCAACTACTGATTCAGAATTGTTTGGTTCATGTGCTAGACTTGTATCAAATCTAGTGGCATCAACGGTACTTTCATTCTGTTCGGAAACTGCCACATTATCTGCAAGAAATAGCTCCATCGTGTAAGGAAGCGATGGTTCGGCGTTATTCTCCTCTGTGACTATATCAACAGGCAGCGTACTGCTAGGATCTTCTTCATCATCTACACGATCTAGAAATCGCTCCATGGGATAGGAAAGGTTTGCTTCTGCCTCAGTATTCGGCACCTCGGCTTGATCATGATCGATACCCTCGCCACTTCTTGTTGTTGATAGAGGGCGACTATCTTCTCTGCTGTTCATATCAGTCTGGGGTGAAGTCGGCGGAACACTATTTGATTCATCCACTTTAATATCATCATCAGAACTTGTATCGTCTCGTTCTCTTTGTAGAGCTAAATGCCGCCGACGGGCACGCTCAGTCTCCAACCTAGCCTGTCGTTCTCGTTCAACCAACCTCTCCCTCTCGGTTGCTGGCGGTGGGGGTATTGGAGGTCTTGGTATACTAGAATTACTATCCGCTGATGATATTGGTAAGTCCAATACTACTCCATTATTATCACCAACAAATTCAGGTGCCATCTCTTGTCCTTCTAATCCAGCATCAAATGATACATCGCCAAGTAGTAAATCGGCATTATTATCATTATCGACATCCTCACTCTGTCTATCCCTCTGTAATGCCAATTGACGTCGACGTGCCCTTTCTGTTTCTAATCGAGCCTGTCTTTCCCTTTCCACCAATCGTTCTTTTTCAGTTGCTGGTGGTGGAGGAGGCGGAGGTTCAAGAATAATGCTTGAATCATTCCTCTCCTCATCTGATACTCTACTCCCATGTGAACTTTTACAGGATGAATTAGTAGCAACAAGCATACTGTTGGGTGTATCCTCCACTGCAATGTTTGATATATTACTTTCCTGTTGTTGAATATTAGGACTTATTGGTTCAGCAGGTGCCGATGATTCAATTGACATATGAACAGCCAATACCGATGTTTCCAACTCTGATGTATCTGGCGGAAGAAGGATACCAGTATTAGATGTTGTGTTATGTCCAAAGCTATTGTATAAACTAGATCTTCTATTATCAGTTGTCCCTTCATTATTGGTATTATCAACTCGTAAATGACGTGAGGGTGTACTCCTCGATCTATACCGTGTAACCTCCTCCTCGTCATTATTATCTCCAGTAGCATCTGATTTTAAACGAAGATGTGCACGACGTAATCGTTCCTCAAACTGTTCTTTCCGACTTTCTCTATTATCTTTTTTATTTGATAGTATATCATTTGATAATGGTACATTGTTAGTAGTTAGTGTTGTTGTGGCTGTATTAGTAAGAGTTCTTTCATGAGAATGTGAATAGGAGATTAAATCCGGTACACTTGGTGCTCGATGTTTGGTTGTGTTGAGAAGTGTGGCATTATTATTGTCAATTGGTATGTGTACAAACTGTGGTACGACGGGTGATTGTAACTCGGACTCATTTACAGCATCAGATGGTGGTGCCAACTTTCTATCTAAGTCTTCTAATCCCATTGGTTTGCTATTGTTATTATCAAGTGAATTGAGATATTTGAGATTTTGAGCTGTTGGTGCTTCAATCTTTGGTTGAGCCTCCGGTTCTACTGCTATGTCTTGTATAGCATGTTCTTTCAATTCTTCACCGATATCGTCAGACTTATTACGTCCATCTTGATCGATATCAACTGTATTCATATCATCCTTCCCATCACTTGAGACATTCATTTTATGTGTTTGGTATCCTATCTTATCTCACACTGATATACCGTCACTTGAATCTATATTTCTGCATGCATAGATGGCGTATATATAATTGCAATTAGGCACCGTTATGATATTAGATACACCAAACAACGCAAAGTACTAAGTATATGGTGCAAATAGCAAACAAGTTTTACTCTATCCGGCTGTTACTTAGTATTTTCGTGGCTAAGAAATTGCCGACTCAAACAAATATTGAATGTATGTAGCCGCACTCTGTAGCAATCTCATCTAACACCAAGTATTACCAATACAAGCATATGTATTTAGAGTGAGAGGTTTATAGGGTGTGATTATTGAATCAATTCTCGTATCACATCTAACATTAGAGATAAATTTGTGCACATCACGTGCACCATAAAAATTACAAAGTAAGTCACTACTAACAAATAATTGGTATAACACTAACCCCAAACCGTATCAATCACCATATATACAGTATCAATAATGAAATTATGCGCTGCATGTCATCAAGATCTACCCAAGGATAAGTTTAGCAAAAAGCAATGGAAATTAGGAGCTGAATGTCAAAGAAGGTGCACATCATGTGTTCGTGATAATCGAGAGGTAGTACAGCCTCCTGCTATTAATAATGATGATGATGGGCCTGCCAACAATAATGAATCAACCGATACTGCTGAAGTTGATAGTTTATTTGAATCTATGGGTATTAATGATAATGATATGATACCAGTCTCTGATGAAGAACTATTCAAGCAACCACCACAAAAGGAGGATTGTCCTATCTGTTTCATACGAATGCCTTCATTATGGACAGCTTTTAAATATAATTCATGTTGTGGCAAGGTTGTATGCAGTGGGTGTATCCATGCAGTTGCATTAAGAGATGATGAAGAGAAATGTCCATTCTGTAGAGCTCCATCTTCCACTGACGAGGAAATGGTCGCAGATTATAAGAAACGAGTTGATCTTGACGATGCTCAAGCAATCTACAGTCTAGGGTGCGTCTATAATCGCGGAAGATATGGCTTTCCACAAAGACCTGACAAAGCATTGAAACTCTGGCATCGGGCAGGCAAGTTTGGACACGCCGGAGCATAGTTTAATATTGGTTATGGTTATTACATTGGTAATGGAGTAGAAAGAGATAGTAGTAAGGCTAAACATTTCTGGGAGGTAGCAGCTATACTTGGTCATGTAGGAGCGAGGCACAATTTAGGCTCATCCGAGATAGATGCAGGCAATACAGAAAGAGGCATAAGGCATTACATCATTTCTGCCGGGCTTGGGTGCAGTGATTCTTTGAAGGCAATCAAACAGATGTTCATGAATGGGTATGCAACAAAGGATGATTACGGAACAGCTTTACGAGCTCTTCAGTCATACTTAGATGAGGTTAGGAGTAACCAGAGGGATGAAGCTGCCGCATATAGCGATGATTGCAAATATTTCTGAGAGATATCGATTCATACTCTTTGAATTTGATGGAATCGGCTTTGGAGTTTCCAACCAATGAAGGGGGATTCTATACCAAACCAAGCATCTATCCTGAAGCATCTGATGATTTATGATCCCCATTCATTCAATTTTCACATCCCTGCGAAGTTGATAATTTCGCACTCAATTATGTCTCACAAGATATCAAAATGTTATATTGTTTGATATCTTTGCAATCTGTTATGCATGATCGGTCAAGATTAACACAACACAAAGTAGCTGAAGAGTGTTAGTGGCAAACGAATACTCTAAGACAACACACATATAAGATAATCACTCAAACAGGCTATTCAAAGACACGATATACTACAACATACAAACATGACAAATACATCAATATCTTTCATTATTACCTGGGCTATTTCTACAACACTATGTCTCTGGTTCCTCTTCCGCCATGCACCTACCCATCTATCTCAAAAAGAAAGTATTCATCCATTGGTATATCCTCACTTGATCGGAGCATACTCAATATATCTAGTTTGTGCACATAACACTCTACTTACTCCATCTACATTTAAAGGAACTGCCCGACTATTTCATATTTGGATTGGTAGAATTGGACTTGCACTAGGTTTGATGGGTTTCATTACGGGTGCTATATTAGTTTGGTTTATATATGATTACACAGAGAATTGGGGCTTTTCAATAGGTATTACTGTTGGTGGTATCCAACAAATGGCAGCACAGTACAAAGGATATAAAGCAATTAGATCCTTTCAGAAGATCAAACTTCAAATTAGTTCGGGAAAGTACAAAGATAAAGAAGAGGTTATAGCATTACATGATGAGCAAGACAAACAGCTATCTATTCATATTGAAAACATGGTCGCTTTGTTTGTAATGGCCTGTGGCATCCCGGCCCTTATTCGGATAAGTGAAGCATACGAGATACATATACTTATCCTTATTGGAATTGCAAATATACTAAATTTTGTAATGGCTAAACCTCTCTTGAATGGGATAAAGACAAGACGTATCAAAGAACGGGATGAATCAAAGAAGGGAGACAAACAAAACTAGAACCAGAGAAAGAAGGAGTGTAAATAATATGTCTTGATACTTTACATAGATTATAGCTATCTTTACATATACTTTTCTCTAATCTAGCAAACATCCTACATGGGATGGAATCATACTATTTCAATACCCTTCTGCTCGTACCAACTCTTTAGTACCTCAAGGGGTATCGTCTGTTGTTTTGTTTCTAAGTGTGGATGAGAAGTACAACTACTCGGTTCTTCTTCGCTCGGCAATACATGTATCGAAGGCTTGACAGGTTGCTGCGTTTCTATTATCGGTGGATTGTAAACTGGTGGAGGTGCTCCCGTATCTGATATTGTTGCTGGTGGTATATTCTCCTCTAATGACTGACTTCTACTCATGCCTTGTATCCACATCTTTCTTCCCATTTCGATATAAGAATCTTCTTCGTTTAACGATTCATCATCCTCCTCGTCGTTCACTGCTTCATCTTCCTCTTCCATATAGTCATCATCTTCGTCTTCAATACGGCGGCTTCTCTTTTTCCGTTCACGCAATACAGCCACAGCGGCTACGGCCATGGCACCCATTCCCATTATTGGCATTTGATATGAACTACTTCCACCCTCAGTCTCATCACACTCATCAGCATTATCAACATGTATCTTAATTGTTAAATGATTAAATACCCAGTTTGGCATTTCACTTTCATATGGAAGCTGTAATAGATAATTAATATCATACTGTCCTGGTTCGCCACAGCTGTGTACTATATTGTCATCACCATTATATCCGCGATAATCATCATCTCCATTGGAGGAGATCGTTCCACTTGGCCATATCCAGTCGCATAGCCTACCGTCAACACGCGAATCAGCAGTACTACAAATACCAAACATACAAGGGGTAACAACAACTTGTGAATTACTAAATGATGTAGTGGCAACTAAACTACCATTTAATTCAGCCAAATCACCTAATGTACATGTGGATTTTTCACACGTTGTGGACGATCCATCATTCCAACATTCTTCTGTACATGTAGCAGAGAGTTGTATGTCTGTGAAGGGATTACCGGAACATGAGGCGTGTTTTGAATCGAGTGACCAGTTTAATGCCGAGATTGATGAGATTTGTTGTGTCGATGTTAGTATTGTAGTGAGGAGTATCGATAGTAGAGATCTCATCATAGAATTTAGATCGTTGCAATAGATAGATGAGGCTATGAGATACACTTCCGCCACCGCCAACTCTTCTATAAAAATAGTGGCGGTGCATCCATTGTCATAATTTCAAGCCTAGCATTTGTATTAGACAACGTCAAAGCATGCCGATAGTAATGCTTTTGACAAAAAGTTTGATAACGGCCGTCACATATCGGTATCTTTTTGTATAATACCAACGATATCCTTTTTGATATATAATAAATGATGCCGACCTTACTTATTGTGGTACATGCTTATAAATATCAGCGCCGCCATACCTAAGAGATACAATAAATACAAACAACACAATGATCAATATACCAGAGGGTGCCAAGGAGGCAGCACTCGAAGCAGCCGAGGAACTTTCAAAAGAAACACGTAAAGTATTTAATAACTTCGTATCACAAGTATCCTGTACTGACAACTTTAATGCTCTACAACAAGGACTCGACTGTACTCCATTAGACGCCAGTGGTAGTAAACAAAGAGGAGGAGATGTTACATTAGACTGGCGATCAGATCCATTCATATCAATGAGTGATTTAACATTAGTTATATATGATGGATCAACACAAGGTGGTGTTTATTATCATGTACATACCTTATTATTAGCATATGGTGGACGTAAGAGTGGTTTTATTGCTGAACAGATTAAGAATTCAAGTAATAGAATAAGTAATAAGAATAATAGTATGGCTAGTAGTAATAAAAAAAGTAGTGGTATATACAGACAAGAGAGTGATAATAGTGCCAGAAGTCAAAACTCAAATGCTGAATATAAGGTTGACATTTATCTACCAACGTTGGCCTCACAACACACTCCATTATTCCTAGATTACATCTACGGCTCGACATTAAAACTAACAACCCAAACAGCCTCCTCATTACGATACTTATCAAACAGATTTGATGTTAGAGACCTACATAAAGAAATTACTACAAAATTCATACCATCCGATTTAGAAATTAATACAGCATCAATGTATTGTATCCATTCGGATATATTGAAAGATTTTGAGTTGAGAGATAAGAGTATACGAATTATTGCTGAAAAGTTTGGAAGTGTGAATGTCAAGTTATTGAAGGATATTATTCCAAAGTTAATGAGGAGTATAATAAGTTGTGATCGGTTAGATTGTAATGGCGATGGAAGTGGTACTAATGGTGGTAGTATTGGTTTGAGTGAAAAGGTTGCAGAGTATATTAGATTTAGAGATGCTATTTCCTTAACTAAAGACACAGTGAGTAGTGGAAAGAATGATGTAAACAGAGAAGCTAGTTTACTATCACCAACCAGCAATAGTGGACAAACAGATCAAGATACCAAACAATCCACTCCATCAATATCAGATGAAGACTTCTACTGGTTAACACACGTACAATACATGCCAAGAATCTCACCAAAAGAAGCATTATTCTATTACAACTATGGATCTCAATATACACAAGTAATGGCTGAGGTTGGATCTGGATCATTAAAATCTCGTTGCTTAGTTGCAAATTGTGATATAATTGCGTTAGAGAAATTAACTACCCATTTGGAATACAGTGAACATAACAAGTTGGAATTGTATAGTGAATTGGAAATGAAGAATAAAGTTGAATTGTTAGAATCGACATTAGTTGGTGCAAGGAAGTTATTGAGTAAGAAGGATGAAGAATATAAGGTTCGGAATGAAGAGGATAGAGATGTACAGGCATCGAATGAGATGATGTACAAGAATAATAGAGAGAGCTCTTCTGCGGCAGCAGCAGTATCGAATAGTGATGGTGTTATGATGAAGGTTGTTGTACTTGGATCAGGTGTCGAACATGCCAATGGATTATACATCTACAAGGGGTATGCATCAACATCACCATCCAACATTGTCTACAAAAAGGAGGCAATATGGAATCAACAACCAGTCACATTCCTACTCTATCCAACACAATCTGGTCAATTCTACACACAATACAAGCTGGGTGTACGATCAAGTAACAACGATGGTAAACAGAAGAATGAAAGGATAAAGGTATTATATAACTCACCAACAGTAATGAGTAGTTCAATGGGTACCGATGGTAGTAGTGGAGGAGTTATACCAGAACAGGCATGGGAAGTTGAGAATGAAGAGGGATTACAACCGGCACCGCAGTTTGTTGGTAGGATTGAACAACCACAAGCATCGAGAAGTTGGAAGGAAGGTATGAAACATTCATTGCCGTAATAATGATTAATGTGTTACATGTACGGATAGAGTGAGTATGCGCCTCTCAATCGGAGGACACGTTGTGTGAGAATAGGTAGAATATATGTGTGCAATTAGCCAAGTGATCAATGTTTGTTTAACACATCTCGGTTCATGAATATATCAATTTATTGTTTATGCTTGAGTAGTACAAAACTTCCCTATTAGAGACTATATGCTTCCACAAGTTCTCGTCTCCAGCATACAACATTACTACTTAGATAAAATAATCCTTCTCCTTTTCCATGTTCATTTCACTAACACCTTTCAACGCTGTCCTCTTAATCGCTTCGATTTCCTGTTCATTGAGAGGCACGGAACTGGTAGACTTCTTGAACATGCTCCGTGCAATCTCATCGGCTAATGTCGCTTGTTCAAAGGTTGGAAACGTTCCGATACAACGATAGCTTCCTTGAAAAAATACTCGAACTTGCCAATTGCCGTTTCCTCTTTCTGTCATTCCGGCAGGTATTGAGCTCTTCCTTGGGCGTCCACAGGGCCGTTTGGTAGTATCCTTCACTGCCCAGGCAGCCTCCTTTGCTTGCTTAAAATTTTGTTCGTACTCCTCAGTCGAGAGTTGCAATCCCCTATCTTTCTTGAGCATGTTCCTTGCAGTCTCATTTGCCAAGGTAGCCTGTTCTAAAATTGGAAATGTGCCAATATTACGATTACTTCCTTGATAGAATACTCGAACTTGCCAAGTAGAGTTTGGAGTCTCATACACTCCTTGAGGCAATTCACTCCTTTGACGCTTCTTTGGGGGTTGATTGGTAGTCTGCTTCTTTTCGGCCTCAGAATCTAATGCATCTGCCATTTTCCTTGACAACTTACGCTTTCTACCATTTGTCAAACTAGTAGATTGAGTAAGTGTACTTTGTGTTGGGAATTGATCGAAAGAACTATCGCAGTTTTTCACTTCCACTTCTTCCATGTCAACAGGCCATTCATCATTAGCCAATAAACCATCCGAGCATACACGACTCTCATTTCCAAAAGATAATGCACTGAATGCACTGAATACAGATGTTTGATCCGAGTTGTCTTCTTCTTCTTCTTCTTCTTCTTCATAACTCAACGATTCATCTTCGTGGCTGTATGGGAGATAATGGAAGAACATTTGTTGAATTATATATGGCAAACTTTCATTAGCACCGATTAGAGTTAGAGCACTCACCTTGCTACCTCATTCTCCACATATAGTATACCCCTAGACTGACAATAGAATCGTTTGTTCGATGGATTCAACTTCATCATGTCTTTCGGGCTTAGCCATTTGTCATGAGAGTTCTTATATCTCCTGTTAATAGATAAGTGTTGACAAGAGAAGTTGGATAAAGGAAGAGGGTGAGAGAGAAGGGATGCATTCTCAAAATATATTAGAACACAAGAACAGCTAAACTTACAAGTAGTGAATGAAGTACTGAAGGCCATCGTCGGTTTCTTTGCACTTCAGTACCTTTGCTTCGTATAGAGCTCCTCGATCCCAAGCATATACCTTCTCTTGAATGTGATACTCTTCTTCTTTCATGTTTCTGCTACTAAATCTAGAATGGGATAAGTATAATGCCCGTGCACTTTGATATGCTTTCACCCTCTCATCATGATTATCACCACTAGCGGTGGATCCTATACTTTGTTGATTCTTTAACCATATACCAGAAGTTAAGAAAGAAAATGAGCATATGATATGTGCATAAAAAGAACAAAGCTTACCCATTCAAAATCATTCAGTTCGGCCTCATCCAACACTTTTGATACCACCTCATTCGCCCTTAACGATATCTCTTCTAATACTGATGTCAAATCTAACTCGTCACTTCCCTTCCTCATCACTTCTAAAGTCCTAGTAGCAATGTACTCGTCCCAACAAGCAAAGTTGATATCCCAGTACGGCCCGATTGATAAAGCTGCCTTGTCGTAAGCAAGGGCGGCATCTGACACGAAATCATACTTTCCCAACGAGTATCTACTCCCTTCATAGAATATTATTGATTTGTATTTAGTTGAGCCCGGAAGTGGATGAGCTCCTCTCAAGTTACAACCCGGGTAATAATCAGTCCTCGCCACAACGCGTGGCTGTTTCACAGAAGAATATCGGGAACCAATGTATGGCTCGTCACCATTGAGGTTGGATATCGTGCCAATACTAACTACCTGAGAAACACTCTCACGGGCGTATGGCTCGCCATTAGTGAGGTTCGATCTCGTTTCAATACTGACTTGTTGCGATACCTCGTCATCATAATTCTGCTTCAAGTCTTTACTACAGCCATTGTCGGCTATAATCTCTCCACTTTCACTTTTGGACTTATTCCGTTTATTCTTATTCTGTTGCTTTGGCTTGTCTTTTCTACTCATTCGTGCATGTACGGCTGACAAACACCCATCTATATCATCACCTATCAAATACTTATCATTCTTATCTTTGATCTGATGGATACCGCCAATATTCTTTCCATAGAGATACTTCTCAATCTTACTTTTCATACTCGAATTCCAACGATTCTTGATGTGATTGTCAGTACGTCCTGGTAGGAGCTTGGCAAGGTTTGCCCAGCTCATAGCGGTGTTATCGATCTGATATTGAAGGATGATACGATCTTCTTCCTCAGACCACGGTGCCTTGGATATGCTAGGGTCGAGAATGTTATGCCATCGTTCTCTACATTGCTTGCCCTTACGCCCGGGTAATCCACTAGCAATATGACTCCATCGTTTAGGACCGTGCTGTACCACTAATTCCATCAGCTTACTATCTTCATCTTTGGTCCAAACACTTGCGGCACGTTCTCCTACCTCATTATTGACACTACTTCCCGTTGCACAATATAACTTTCTAAATCGTCTCATACATTCAGCTGGCTTACGTATATACGAGGAAGTGTTGGCAGCATGCAATTGTTCTGATACTGTTGACCAATGTATATCATGAATTTGATCAGGTTGAATGTTACTTTGAGATCCGATTGTTGGATGTAATACTTTGACTATTTGATGTAGTTGTTCGTCCTGTAATGGGGAAGAGATTAGATTAAACATCGACCAAAACAAAACCATACACTTTTGCCAAAGCACTCACCTCATGATCATTCCATCGAGGAGGACGGCTTGTAAACCTCGGCGGTCCGTTATGAGCCTTTTCGGACGGGACAGTTCTTCTCACATTAGACTTGGGACGACCTTCCTTCTCCTGCTGTCGAACAATATCATCCTCTGGGGGCAACTCGAATCCATTTTGACTAAAGCTTGTTTCCATTGAAGCTGCAGTAACCGAGACAGGTGGCTGCTTCTCGTCATCATTCTCAGTTTTGCCCAAATTTTTATCAGCTGGCTCATATTGATCCTCCTCTTCAAGAAGATTGTTCGTCCGACTACGAGGTGGGATCCACTTTCCACTATCATCTCGATCATCGTTGTTGGAATCTCGAAGTTTTTGTTTAATCTTCTCCTTTGCCTCCACATTGCCTATATCATACCACAACATAGTACTTTCATTTTGCTTAAGGAACCTACCAGGAGGCACTTGAGCACGCCACGCAGTTACAATCTCTTGAGCAATGATTGGTTTCTGACTTCTCTCGGCAGATTTGTATTCATCCTTCCTCGTGCATACCAATTGTCTAAATCGTTTGTTACCTGGATTATGATTGGTTCCACCTCCCCTTCCAATCAATACATCATGCGGACCTGGTTGAACAATATTAGACATGGACATCTCGGCCTGCTTCTCACCTCGGTACTCGGGAGACAAGGACTGGGATATACCGGCAGATAAATCTTCATCTTTATCAGTTTCAATATCCATCAAGCTGGTATCTATATCATCAGAAGGCATATTAGACAATTCTGCTAATGAAGATTCTAATACCATTTGATCTAATCTCTGTTTTTCATTAGTCATGTGAGTAGTGATCTTTTGATTGTTTGTGTGAATAAGAGGTCTATCCGAGGTCAATGGACCATGGCTTGGTGTCTGTTGTTCACCGTAGAAAGAAACGTTCGTTCCTAATTCTTTATCCTCAGCCATATTATCATCTCTTATCCCAAAATTTGACGGACGTGCCACAAATCGTTGCGGAGGAGTAATATTATCACGTAATAAAGTCTGATTTGGCATTTTCATACTTGATCCGGGTGTTATTGAATTGTTATTGGTGGTTATGGATGAAACACGAGCTGCTGGCGTATCACTAACGTGAGAAGTAAAATTTGTAAATTTCTGAGTGGTGACCGCGGCAGCTAATTGTGCCGACGTGTCATCTACTGCAGCTGAACCACCATAAGTATTTGCTAAATAATCCTCCATCAAATCAATGTTAGCATCATTAATAGCCATGTTTTCGTGTACCATGATATTAGTTGTTTCACATGCACCATCTAATTTTTCATGAGATGGTGCACCCTTCTTTATAGAAGATTGATTCATATCACTACTCTTGTCAGTAGTATCACGTAATACACTAAATATAAATGGTCGTTCAACCCTTGCACGTCGTAGAAACGTTTCATACGAAATCTTATGCACTCTACAAACCGAGGATATTGATGATGATGATAAATTATTTAATAATAATATTGGTACATCGCCGGCAAGAACACCACACTTCTCAGCCTGAGATTGTGGTATAACCTCCTCAATAATGATTGATTTACCATCATCTTGTTCTGATAGAATTAATCCTTGTGAACCAACGTTTGGTAGTGTAATTGATACCAATTTGCAATTATGTTGATTAACATAATTTTTTGTTAATGGTGCATGTGTTGTGCTCATCTTATTCTCCGAGGACGGAGACGGCCCCTCGTCGACGGTAGAATTTGACATCCCTCGACGCTAAGGATAATTAACAAGTATATCAACTATAATGCCACTCTTATATCATGTCGAGAGCAAGAGGCAAGAGCTCAATATCACCACCTTTCATTAAAGCAACAAATTATGCTATCAACTAGTGAGTTTCTCCCCCGGGATCCCAAATCCGAATCCCAGCGGAGAAAGTCCTTTTTTGGTATCTTCCCATGCACCTTCACTAATATACTCATAAGTATCACTTTCATAGTAGGCCTACGCCTCCCTCATCATCCACCATAGAGTGTATTGGACTGCAGGAGCTGTTTCTGCGGAGGTATTAATACCCTTTGTATCACCGGTATCAGCGTAGCGGAAAATAGAGTTTTGCATTGCAATAAAAACCTAAATATCAAAGAAG
>Ga0075437_12014_pt1 | contig 23069 bp, 14 predicted proteins | sample MintriMetagenome_FD_74266 | JGI IMG/M metagenome (GOLD analysis project Ga0075437, IMG submission 74266) | Marine eukaryotic communities from Monterey Bay, USA to study complex ecological interactions - Minidiscus trioculatus and... | ecosystem: Environmental > Aquatic > Marine > Unclassified...
CTTAATTGTAAGGTTTGGAATCCATAAAGGTGTAACACCTGGAGGAAACGATGGCTCTTTACCATCTCCAGAGCTCGACGGAGAAAAGAATGTGAAGAGTACATGAAGGAAGGTTGGCAGTGCTGAGCCTAGCATTGGTGCCTGTGTCTCTGCCCACTCATTAAACTCTTCGAGCGATACTGAATCGTCATCACTATTTGTTTCTGTACTATTTGGTGACAAGGAGTAATCAAACCCCATCCCTCCACCTCTTTGTCTTTGCTTCTTAGAAGAGTCTTCTAATGAACTGACCATGGATTGCATATCTTTCAAATTGTTCTGTGGAACAAAGTCTTGCCAGTTTATTGTCTTTCTTTTTCCCTTTGGTAGTTTGTTATTTGTAGCAACACTCTTTAGATACGATGCAGCCAGTGCCAAAGAGTAAGCAGTCGATATGAGGCTTGAAGCATCTGCCCTTGCTACTCTACTGTTTGATTTACAAACAATTGCAAATAACTTGGAGAGTGATGTGCGTGATCCTCTTCTACCGCATGATGCAGAAATACCCTCTAAGAAATCTTCTAAACATTGTGATGATTGTGATGTGTTGGCATAAGGATCGTTTGATGATGATACGTGCTCATTTACTTGAGATTCAATTGAGTAATATGATTCTTCGAATGCTACCATTTGTTCTATAGTTGTACATTTCTCTGAAGCTTGCATAGGATCAAGTGTTTCATCTGTTCCCTTTGATGCTAATGATATACCCAATGTATATTGAGCAATATGAGAGCTTAACTCATTTGGAAGTATATGCAAATCTACTATGTTCATTGCCTCCATTACTTTTAGTGAAGATACTACTTTATGATCAAAATTGTTTTGTACATTACTGGATTGTATTGATTGTGTTGTATTTGACGATTGAGTTTGTCTATTGTAGGGGTTGTAATTAGCATATAAAGCTGACCACATTGCCAGTAATGACAAAGGAGGTAAACTCGAGCTTGGTATTGGCAGTGGAGTAGTTGCAGATGATAGATGATCACAAACCCAACACCATTTTCTTAGCTCTGCATCACCCAATGGATATCTATCACCTAATGATCGTATATATGCCCGTTCATTGGCTCTTTGTGTTTCTTTTGTAGTTGAAGATGAGTTACCCATAATATATATTGTTGATATTGATCAGATAATTTAGAATTGCATGCACCAGCCTTTTCAAAATTATCTCTAATTGCAAACAAATACCGTCGTCCGCATAGAAAAGCAAACGCAACTGATAAAACGCCACTTTATGTATTTATTACTATAATATTTAATGCTAGAGATATGAACATATCGTAAATAAACTCTAACCACCTACAACAAGTTGTAGGTATGAAGATAGACGTATTTGCACAACTGCTCGAAGATGCACCAGGGTATCCTTTTATGAGAGTAGAACAACACGCATGCGAGGAAAATTAGTCATTGAATGAGCAGTGAGCATTCAGATTGCTTAAATAAATTAAAAACATTATTCTGAGTTTTATACCAATACATAGTATATCTAATAATGAAGTCAACAATAGCTGCCGCACTTTGTCTGTTTGCTCCCTCGGCATCCGGATTTGCATTCGTTCAATCCTCTTCAAGATCATGTCTTGCAAACAACAACAATGATAACATACAGAGACCGTCACCTAGTATCAGATCGAAGTCAACAACTCTATCAATGGTAGATACACAAGTATTAATGGGAGGTGGAATAGCAGTGGCAGGCCTAGCCGCCGGTATAGGGATGGTAGCATTCGCAGAAAAGATGGGTGAACGATCGGAATTATCAGATGATATGGCAACACGTATTACAGGTGGGTTAATGGAAGATGTGGAAGTTGATTCTGTTAGTGATTTGAGTTCATTAACTGATAAGTTGGAGGCTGCGTTGATGGAGACCGGTGGTGCTGATGAAAAGGAATTGGCAATGAGTGAAGAGGATAAGAAACGAATTGCTGAGGAAGCCGATGACGGATGGTAAAAGATCTTAAATATGTGTCATGAATGAATAGAGAGGGGAGATTGGGATTGCTACAAATAATGATTTACAAAAAGCTGAGTATGTGGATCATGCAAAGAATGTGTATATACAGCAAACAAGAGCTACTTTGTTGCTTGGTGAATGAGATGTTGAGCAAATGGAACTTAAATTTGCAGAGAAGAGCAATACACACGAAAACAAAACTGTGCTACAAATTATATACAATATAGAAGTTGAACTACGAGATTAAAGGCTATTTTGATTTTAGATTGGTTCAGTTGTACCTTTCTGATTTTGTGCATAAGATGTGCAAAAAGGAACAGCCTGAACTTGAAAGTTGCTCTAAGCATCATCCTATAGAAGCACACTAGCTTCTGTCAGTGATGAATGTTATATGTCAGAACATACTTCTTCCTCCGCTTTACAGCTGATGTGTTGCAGTCTATATATTTCACTCTCTCCCAGTACTTCTCTTTGATATCCGAATGGAATTGCGAGGCGATATCTTATGTATTGACTGATTTGTTGAGTTCACTGCCTCAAGAAAGAGTCTACGCTTCATTCTCCTGAGTTGTCTTGCACTTAAACGCTCATCGCTATTTTGCAATGCAGAACGTCGATCATTAAAGAGATGATGATGATGATGATGAGAGTGTGTATAAGTCGGCTTTTGAGGACGATGATTAGGTACTTTAGACTGCTCTTCAGTTGATCTAGTCTCTACGGATACAGAAGCTGACAACATTGCTATCTTTTGTTGATGCGGAGGGCGAGGTGGTGCATGAGTTATCTTTTCGGACGTTGTTGTGATCTTTTCTGAAGTATGTATGTGCTTATCCGACATGTTGAATTCTGTGGATGGTACTGCAGGTGATATCTTTCTGTTGGAAGAGGTCAATAGGCTCTTAAGTGACTTCGTAATAATGTTAGTGTTGATGTAATCCATCGTGTCTTTATTATGCACAGCTGGAATTCCAAAGATAGGATTGCACGACTCCTAGGTATCCTAATAAGAAGCAGAATATCCCAGAACCTCTCATTCTTTTGCAGCAGAGCAGCACGATGATTTGACCCCCCTCAATACAGCTGGGCAGTGATAGTTGAGTATCTTGGTATTGATCTCTGCATAGCTGTTTATCTTAAACCTTTCTTCTTGCTTGTGCATGTGACCTTGGTATCCTGTTTTTGTTGAGGTTTGAATTTGAAAGACAAGCCTATCAATATGTATATCTATACAACTAGAACAATCTTACTTATTAAGCTCAGTAATATCGCTCATGTCATCCACACTACCACCACCAAGGAATGCATTCTTTAGATCAACGACTCTCGTAATGAGAGGTGTTTCATACTCCCGTAACTTACAGCTCAGTTCTGATACCTTTCGGCTCAACTCGTCAACTCTATGTTCTGATACAGACAGTTTGCCTTGTGTATCAACTCGAATCTTCTTCTCCCTCAAACTACCCCTCTTTAGCTTGTCATACTTCTCCTGTAACTCTTCTACTTGGTATTGTGCTTGACACAATTGCTTGTCCTTCGAGTTCAGATCTTTCTGGGTCTTATCAAGTGACTGTTTAAACTGATGGACATCTGCATGTGTAGTTTCAAGTTCTGAAAACACATTCGTCAGCTTCTTTTGAAGAGCAATTTTGTCACTTTTCACCTTTGCCGTAAGATCACTGTACTGATCACACATGTATGAATATTCTTTCTCCTTTTGACAGAGTGATTCCTTCTCTTTAGCGAGTTCTGCCTTGATCATGTCATGCTCGGTTTCTAGTTTGTCAAGGTGATCGGCAGTGTTTAGTAGATTCAACTGAGTCTCTTTTAACGTATCTTCTCTCGATTTGATTGACTCGTTCAGCTCGTTAGTATAATCACCGACATGACCTATCAACTTTGATATGCAGTCACTCAAGTACTCAGGCTCAAGATTCGATAGAGCATCTTGTGTGGGAACTTCAATCAACTCAGAGCTGGGTAAAAGAGCCTCAAGCTGCTCTGGAATTGGACGGAGAACAGTGTGAAGCCTATCATAAAGATCTTCCGTGGCAGAAAGTTTTGTTTCAAGGCCAGCCTTTTCACTCCTCACGCTAGCCAAGGACTCTCTCAACTCTTCATTTGCCCTTTCGGCTATTGAGAGTTTACCTTGTGTATCGTCGAGTATAGCCTGGGTATCCTTCCGTGTCTTCTTTTCAGTTGATGCAATCTCTTCTAGTGTGGACAAGTTCTTATCATGATTCCTAATCATTTCCTTGACTTGATGACGGGCTTGTCGTAACTGCTCTCCCTTTGCCTGTACTTCTTTCTGAGCATTGTCAAATGCTGATTTGTAATGACGAGAATCAGAAAGTGCAGACTCAAGCTCTTGCTTCGTCTCATCGATATCAATCTCAAATCGATCCACTTCTGCCTTGTACATTTGTACAATTTGAATGGCGTCACTGTGTTCTCTCTTAATCCGACCATTGTCTTCATATAGATATGCACATTCACTTTCCTGTTGGCGGAGAGTTGTCTTCTCAATCTTCAACTCAGCCTTTGTCATATGCAGCTCTTCTTTTACATTGGCAAGATCTTCCTGTGAGGTAGCCAGTAGACTCTTGACATGAGATAGTTCGTTCATGGTATCTTCCAGTTGACGTGACATATCAGCCTTGGGTGATAGTTCTTGATTCAATATATCGATCTCAGTGCGCTTCTTTGACAACTCATGAGATGACTTCATCAACTGACTCTTGGCATTATACAATTCATTCACTGTATCATCCAAACGATGGGATACCTCAGCCTTTGCAGACTCGATATTAGTTAACTTCTCACTCAATAACTCATGCTCGGCTTGCTTTAATGATACCTCGTGTGATATCTGTAGACGTCGATTACGCTCAGCCTGCAATTCCATCTCAAGCTTCTTAATCTCTATGTTATGATGGTTGGATAGTGTATTAAGTTCAGTTGATAAACGTTGATTCTCACTCTGCAACTTGTCATTATTCGTCTTGAGTAACTTGGCCCTCATCTTTGCCGCCTTCCAATACGATACATCGTTTTGTTGTTGTTCATTACTGCTGCCACCACTGCTTCTAGTGGATACCGATTGCTCTGGCGAGTTGTAGCCACCACTACTACCCGTATCATATGTGTTCTCATCTAATTCAATACTGTTATCAGCGGATGATTTAGATTTGGAGCAAGGAGAATCAATGCTGTTATCAGCACTTGATTTAGAATGATTAGGGGTAACAATGACTTTACGACTCATAACACTAGTTGGCGAGGATGGAGATGATTTTTTCTTTGGCGGAAGTCCAATACGAGATGACGAGGGAGGTTTTGGTAATATATATCCATCGTGTTTAGTGGAAACCCTTCCCCGGCTCTGCCTTTGTTGTAACTGCTCCTTATTCATCTCATCTGTTAGCACAGAATTATTGCACATATCATGTGTTCCTCCTCTTTGCTGCTGTATTTTTTGTTGACTATCAACCCAGTTATCTAGGTTCATTTTCATGTTATTATTTGAAGAGGATGTATTGGTAGTATGATGTGGCCTTGGGGGAGAGTCCGCTAATTGTGGACGTGATAATAGACTGATATCACTGAATATACTGTCAGCACATATTGATCGCGACGACGAGATATTATTATTTTCGTATGCCGATCTATTTGCAATCTTCTCCTCTGCTGTATTTTTAGCAAGCTTATTCTCCAATAAACGGGAGATAGATTTCTCCTGCCATGATTTAGCACGAGTATTAGTCGTCTTATTGGGTATAGTTGTGGGAGGTGTATGTGGTCGATTCATAATATATTATTGCAATGATAATTATGACAAGTCACAACCTTTAATTGCCGCCGCCGGCTACAATTGAATAACAAATGGCGCCGGAGTTCTTCCACCAGTCAACACTGTTATAGGCCGATTAGTATACTATAGACAGCACACCGAAGATATATTGCAATATCTATCTGTAGTGGGAGAGTGAGAGAGGGAATTAAAAAATGAGCGGCGATTTATTTTCTTGAAGTTTCCGATCACCTCCGATGGACACGAGAAATGTCCAACGAACCACAAGACTTACTAGTGAAAGGGGCAAGGTTGCTTTGGAATGACGACAAACTCATGTGATTAGTTTGACTTTATTTTATACATTTATAAGCCATTCAAATCACATCTGTACTCATATTGAAAGCATATCCTTACTCATTCCTGACCTTTTCGGATCACTACTACTTCCCTTCATCTCTTCCCTTAGCAATCTTTGTGGTGTACTAAAGCCCATAACTCTATCATAATCTTCAAACACTGGATCTATGGGAAGTAACCATGTCCAATATGCACCTATACCAAATACATCTCTAATTGGAATCGGTTCTTCTATTGCCTCAGCTATCGTATCATTTGCCTTCTTCTTCAGTCTATCAATTGTCCCAATCCCAGTCATTAAGCCAAATGTTACATTCATAATCATTGATGATGTAAACAATAATGCTCCAATACTTAACACTGTAACTGCTCGTACAAGTTGTGTCAATAATCCATTAAATTCACAATCCTCATCTCCACACATAAAGTAATTCCACCCAAGTAATAACAAGGAAAACGCCGAGCATGACCATGTATATCCCAAGAACAATATAAAGTGTTTCAGGTTTGCTCCGCCTATACAATTATTCATCCACGGACAGTGATGATCCATTCTTGTTATACATCTATTGCATATCCGACAATGATGACTAAATGGTGGTTTAAATGTTTGACATTGACTGCACATACTCAAGGGTTGATCAGGTGTTCCCATCTCTCGTCTCATACGTTCGTTTGGTACTGCCGCTTGTGGTACACTCCCTGGATCTGTAAATGTTGTCTTGGCATGTGAAGCCAATGCCAATGTACATAGAATAACATATATCATACACAAGAAAGGCGGCACGCCACCAGACTTGGCAAGTGCTGTAAATGTCCATGCTGAATATCCTAATAATAACCATACTAAGAATGCCATAATAGTACCAGCTTGATCCGATGTATTCATCCATATACCATTCTCTTCACCGGTACCAAAGGAACATGAATGTGGTTGGTCATTAAAATTATCACGATAATATGGTTGATTCGGACCCTCAGTTAAATGACAAGTTGATGTAAAGAAACCAGTTCCACTACCCGGTATACCGCTAACACTTAATGTATTGAATGTTGGTGTACTGTAGGATGTGGACTTTTTCTTAAGACTATCTGCATCATATGAATTTGGTCCATAACCTCCTTGATTATGATGATGTGTTGGTATTGATGAATAATTTCCACCTGAAGTTCCTGCTCGTCGTTGTCGAGCACCTCCTAAATCTGCCGGACTGTATGAATGCCCATTCTCGATATCATCTGAGCGCATCATATTTATTTGTTATAGTACTTAACAGTGTTGGTCTGTTTTGGATTTAGGTGCACTTGTACTTTTGATGGGGGTCTTCACACTTTATTGCAATTATTGTAAAATGACCAATAACACACCAACGCCACTTTAGAGGTCAGGTTAAGAGCAGTAAGAGATTAATTAGCATGGACACTTAACATTAGCACCTATTAGCACAATAGTTGCAATTAATATCTAAATACTTATTCCTCTCTCACCTCGCTTATATTACACTCTCATAATACTTTTCTACTCTCATGCATACATAATTGAACCGCAGAAAATCTTTTAGATTGATATCTATTCTCTTCATTAGGATTCTTGGATATTGATATAGTAGGTGTATTGACATTGTTGCAACTCAATAATAAATCTTTGTCTTTAACAATTTCGGCGTTGCTATCCTATAATTACCTGTTGTATCTCCTTCTGCTGATTCACATTATTATTATTCTATTCAAGATGGGTCAGTTTTCATATGAATGTAGCCGGTGCGGAGGCCATGATCAATTTGATTGGGAGGATATCTGTGTCGTTAAACTTGGTGATAGTTATATCAAAGCTGAATATGACGGTTATGGTCGTACAAAGGTGTTTGTTGTTACCAATCCTAGTATGTTTGAAAAATTCCAAGAGAAGTGTGCATCAGATGGAGTGAGTCTAATCGCTGGTTACGAGGAGCGATGGAGAGAGAATATGAAAGAAGAAGATAAAGATAAGCTAGGTGACGGTGTTAAAACTCCTCTACCCCTTGATGTCGGTGGGGCAATTATTGAGGTGCAACTTGAGCAGTTTAGTGATTACTTTTCTACTTGGCATGGAGGGTTGGGTGGAAGTTATCTTGGACGTAGCTATAACATTATCCGGGGGACGCCTCTTTCAAGTGTCATCTACTGCTGTGGCGATAAGGATAAAATTGAGGCAGCCAAGAAGGAGGGAAAGATTGCAAAGAAGTGGGAGTGTGAGGATGAAGGGGATGACTATAAGAGGGTGTTGGGAGGAATCATGTCTAATGAAGATGACTATAGTCCTGATGAACGATACTGTGTACCAGATGGAGTGAAAGTAAGGGACTACATTTTCAAGTCCGAACTAGATGGTTTTCCAAAGGTTGAACTTGATTTATCTAAGTCCACTAGGTCTGCAAGTCTTGGACCTGTCTACTGGAAGATGGTTGTGGCCTCTGACGTTTGGAAGCATCAGAAAGAGCAACTCATTGCTATTGGAATGGCTGATGTTACTTTATCTCCTTGGAATTACCCATAGGAGAATTGCAACGCATATGAATTGATTTTGATTACAGGATGCAGAAACGGTAGAGTAGTGAAAAGGTAATATACTTCATTTCATACAGCTTTGTCTAGTTTGACTATATTAGTAAGTTAGATACTTCATATTAGATACTGCATATTCATATGGTAGTATACCACTTCAATGTAAGCTTTTAATCATTAGCTTACAGTCTATTTGTGATCAAAGGTTGAGGAGGTGCACCGATACCTCCACAGAGTTTATGAATCAACATCATTGCCTCGGATGCCAAACTGTCTGCTCCATTTTGTGAATTGGCCTCTGCATATACACGAACGGCATCTTCGGTGCCACTTGGACGGACAAAGCAACGAGGCTTTGGACCACTACCGACATTCTCTTGTTTTGCCATGGCTTGCATTGCTGAATCAAGTGCCGTTTGAAGTGCTGCTGGGGCCGTGGCTGCTGTTTCATTATCATTTGTTGATATCACTGTCCTATCAGCTACCTTTACCTTTGCCTGTTTACTAGGCATATCAGCATATAACTTTGCCCAAGTACTCAAATCCCAGCCTCTTAAATATAGAATGGCATCAACCAACATCATATCACTCATTGCATCTCCGACAGATTGATTGACCAAGGCAGGCAAGACACGCAGTCTACGCAGTGCAATGTTAGCTCTGTTATGACGTGGTGTACCCCTTAGTCTAGCATCAGCTTCTGCAATAAAGTCATAAAACTTTGGTCCAAACAGTACAGTACCATGCCCATTTGCTTCAAAGTAAACTCCAACATCAAAGTGGTGATGAGCTGCGGCATGCACGAACTTCACCCCAGTCTTTGCAATCACAACATTTGTTTGTACAACATTCTTCAAGTACAATGTTGATGAACCGTTGGCATATGCCGTTTGAACAACACCACACTTCACAGCCTTGCCATCGGGATCAATACATCGCAACTCTTCTTGGATGAAGGCTGATATCAGTACCGCAATCTTATCTCCATCTAGTAGGTGAAACTTTCCATTCTCATCATTATAATGAAAAACTACACGATCAGCATCTCCATCATATGAAGTGACGTATTGTTTGGATACCCCAGTAGCTGACTTTGAGTATATCGTTGGTGCTAATTGTTGTTTCTGAACAAACTCTGCTCCACAATTCTCATTCAAAGGACCATCACCGGGGAAGTTTACAGTATGCAACAAAGGTAATCCAGGAGTACATCCCTCAGATCGTAACATTGCGAATAACTTTTGGAATCGTTCAATCTTGAGAGCTCCGATACCACATGCTCCATCAATCACCAATTTAGATGTAGTGGGCAATCGCTTACTCCCTCCCTTAGCTGACCCTGTACGCAATAAAGCCGCATATGACATGGCCATGATTGAATAATATCCACTTTCATTACTTCGTTGGGGAATAATACTGGGAAGTAAATGTCCATTGGCATGCATAACAAAGTGATGTAACATTGGTGTGGATACCTCTCCGTGATCAATAACTGTCGCTCCCATGGCTCGTGCAGCCTTAATGGCAAGTGCTGTTAATGGAGCTGAATGTGATCGTGTATCTCGTCCGATATGTACTACCATCTTTGGCAAATGACCATTTACAATTGTACTAGGATGATATCCCGTAGCATAATCTGACAAGGTATGAATCAAAGCCAATGCATGCTTCGAATCTGGAGCATTAGCTAATGATACTGCATGCTGTTCCCAAGCCTCATCTAACATACCACCATTCGAATCAGCTAGCTTCATACCATTATCAGGCTCGGGATTATGTGATGCAGTAATCATCGCACCAACCTCCTCTCCTCCCAATGATGCCGATCTTAATGCCGTGAAAATTCCCATTCTGACGAAGCAACATGGCAATAAACTCGCCTCGTACCGAAATCCTGCAGTACCATAGGAATATTTTGTTATTGATTTAGGTTTGGGATATTTATCAATTAGTGCAGCAAGTTCATTATCAGGCAATGGAGTTGAATTCCCATGATATATTTTGGGAGTTGTCATTATCGTCGATGGGGTATCTTTCTTTAATATTTTGTGCATATGATATGTTCAAACTCGCCTCCACACAAGGTTTGTTGTATTGTCAATATAACAGTCGACACTCTCTGATTATATAATTGCAAAGTGTTGGCAAAAGAGAGTGGCCTCATATACTTAACATCGTTGGGCGGATCAAAAGTAATGTATGAATAAAATTGGTGAGCCATTGGCGATCAAACTGCTTTGTGATATGTAGGTTAGTAAGTGGGTTGCCGACAAAGGCGGGTTGATATTGCTTATGTACCTATAAAATTATTTACATTCAAGTTATATAGTTAGTAGCCGATTTGTTAGGTTTCAGGGAAAGACCGGGTTGTCACAAAAACAAAGAAAGAGACCCTCACTCTTTACAAATTATACTATAACAATACATTATGTCTTTACGAAGTAGAAAGTTCTTTGATGTACTGCAGCATCATCCCAAGTCAGTACTCAATTCATCTAGATTCAGATTACCATGCCCTCCATATCATACATCAGATTATTGGGATAGATTATATAAAGATATGGACAGTGAAGACATTCATGAGTGGTTTGGTTTTGATTTGCAAACTGGTTTATTAAACTTTCAATATGAAAGATTATTTCATTATAAAGATGGATCAATAAGAGATGTTGATAAAGAAGAGGTACATTCAACAACATTTGCTGAGTGTATGGAAATAGATCAACTTTCTACTCCAGAAGAAGCAATTGAAGTATATAAAGAAAATCAAAACAACAATTTTAATGAATCTATACTACTTCTTGGTTGTGGCAACTCCAAGTTTGGGGAACAACTAATGATCAACTCGTTTGTCGGGCCTGTTATACAATTAGATGTATCTTCCAAAATGATACAACTCATGACGCAAAGATACCAAAAGTATTTAGATGAAGCATCGGTCATTAGAATGGATTTCATTGCAGATGATGCCAAAGGACTGACATCATTAAGTCCTACCAGTATAGGTGGTGGTGTAGTAGATAAAGGTTTGATAGACACATTTCATTGCTCAACAGGTATGATTGAGGATACAGACAATACTAATCCAGTACGACAAATCGTTGATAGCGTTCACAGAACATTACAACCGTCTCGTCCATTCATTTTCTTCTCAAGGTCAGGAAAGTCCGAGTTTGTGTTGTTTGGCTGAGTGTTATGGTGTGTTCAATATGAAGACTCGGCTATTCGAATGCTTCATTTGAACTTAGTTTGTCTTTAAACTTACTTTGTCTTTATGTGATTGCCTTTGCAAGTCGCTTGTACTAACATATGTTGCAATTACTTCTCTTTCATCCTCATAAACTGTGAAACGCTTATCTTCCAGAACCAGAGTATATATTTCGACGTGCATTGGGTACCGACCTTTTAACATTTGACTTTGAAATACAGACTAAATGGAAGGACATTCAAGTTCTAAGGTTAACAGATCTAAATATACTGATGTATCGTTTCACCAAAGCTGAAGCACGAAAAAGTAAGAAGCGGAACAAGCAGAGAGTAATAAGCTAGCTCAAACATCATATTACTCAGATTTTATTTGTTTAATAGAAGATATAAGCATTTTGCTTTTGTACTTCATATGAATATACATAACTAATAGACTTTGTTTGTGTCATAATATACATCAGCTCGTCAAAGCTGATTTCCTAAACTCTTTGTATTCACTTAGCTCCTTCACCATTGTCGGCATCACCATTGTCAGCTTGTGCTGCGTCTGCCTCGTTGTCGTTTGCCTCATTGTTGCTGTATTGGTCACCCTCGCTCTTGTCACAGCCATTTTCCGATGGGAAGCTGTAAATTCCAATAGTGGCCTCATAGTTTCGTAATGTCATAGTACCACTTTGTTGATAACACTGATAGCCAACAGTATCGCACCTTCCTGACTTCATACCTTCCTTTCTCCGCGCTGTTCCCTCTCTAGAAAGAGGAATGCATCCACCAGCACATTCGAAAACGTTATTATTGGCATCTTCCTTGTATAGAATGCGCATAGGTTTGCAACCAAGTACTGATGCTCTTGTTAATTCACTTGATGGAGACGTTCCCGTGGCTATTAGTGATGCTGGAATCAATGTTAGCAGGAGGCATATCAAGATACCAACTAAGCGAGAGACAACACGAGAAGCCGAAAAAGATTGTTTGTTGTCGTTGATTGATAGCACCCGCCCTTTGAATCCTCCAGGACTCTTGAAAGAAGAAGACCCATTCACATTTCTCTTCCTTAATGTAGCTCTCATGCCTAGCGGCTCTTCCTCATCGTCTTCTTCTCCCAATATAGATCTTCTCATGAGTGGAGTCTTGTATGCATGTTTATCTGAACCTATGCTCGTTGTATCCAATGAATCATCATCATTTACATATCTCAGAGGAGGTGGCGGTGGTGGTGTCTCTTCTTCATTGAAGAGCAAGTCTTCTTGATTTGCAATACTATCCATACTACCAGAAGGAGGACTTCCAACAAAGAGAAGAAGAGCACAAGCTCCTCCCATCATGGCAGATAACACTGTCCCAGGTAGAGAGGTATATGCACCCCACCACGAGAATATCAATTCCAATATCAAAAGTAATGATGGACTACTACTATTCAATGATGGTTTGTGATATCGTTTCTTCTTTTGTGCACTTGGTGGTTGAAAGGTGAATTGCTCATTTGATGACGAGGCAACTGCACCTCCGTTATTTGGTACATTATCATATCCATTCTGGTGCTTCCTACTAATGCCAGCTATATCGTTATCCTCATCTTTGAAAGCAAGTGGAAAGCAAGCTCGCTCAATAATAGATGCTGCAAGTAGACCTGATATTCCCATGCAAGATGCAGTTATAAGACGTCCAGGTTCGATTGCCATTGACCAAGCAATTCCAATTAATGCACTAATCAAGTATAATGAAACGACTGTAAACGTTCCCCGTTTCCATTCAAGGCCTTGAGTTCCAAATGAACCACCACCAATTGCAGTCTTTAGTGTCCAAATATGTAGCAAGAGTTGTACAAATGAGGATGATTCAAATAGTGAAGTGAACACTCTCCATCCTTGCCCTTTTGAAAGTACAAGTCCAGGCACGCATGCACCAAATGCCGTCAGAGTTCTTGCTCCAGGTCCAATTAACGGATTCATAACACGTCCATCAAATGATAAGTAGTAAGCTGGGGTATACTGTCCTTCGCCATTCCAACTAACATTCACTTCATCATCATTATCTTGTGGGTTTCGGTATGCAATATATCTTAAAAACAAATCATGCATCCCATATAGGGCAAAGTGTAAACATAATATACAAATCATGAATAGTGAGAAGATACGTTGTCGTGCCAAACCTCCTCCATGAAAGCTTGCAATTGTCTGTTGTATTTCACGTGAATTTGGATGTGTCATGAAGTTTTCTCCGCCTATTGGATGACGTTGCTCCCAACTTTGATTTGCTCCTCGGATACTATTATTACTATGATTACCAGTTCCTCCACGGAAGAAAGATTTGACAGTCATAACAACATTGGATATTAATCCATTCCGTCGTAACTTTCTTCGTGCTCGTTTATCTTCCTTATCCATTTGATTACCAAAGAAACCACCCTGCCATGATAATCCAACTTTCACTCCGCCACTTACTTTTGCCATTCCCTCACCTAATAATGATGTAGATTCGGTTGGGAATGAAGATGATGCATCACTACTACTTCCTCCTCTGCCAACAACATTACTATTTTTAGAAGGTGACATCCATACGTCATTAATGGATGGTACATCATCATCATCACCTAAATCACGAATGGAGACAAAGGTACCATCTAATGCTGACGCATCGGCTCCATAGAATGATGATTCTGGTATAGATTCAATATTATGCATATTATTGTTGTTACTTCGGTGCATTAATGAATTTGGTGGTATAGCTTCTTGTTGTTGCTGTGCAGCTCTTCTTAAAAATGCAGGTGTACTATCCGTAGAAGATAATGTAGAAGTGGCTGAAACTTCTCTGGATGGTGGATTTGGTTTATTATTTTGTTGTACTATACCAACTGTCTGCTGATTTGTTTCAATAACTTCAGTACTTCCAATCTCTTCTAAATTATTATTGGTGGCAGCACCTGGACGTCGTAAACTTTGTGTAGGATATGTAGTATACCTTTTTGGATTTTGGAATTGCATACTAGATGTGTTATTATTATTATTGTTGTTGTTGTTATCAACTGGTATGTTGAAAGAGACACGTGAACCGATATTATTATTTGAATCAGTGTTGTTAGCCGTCTCTATATCCTCCTCCTCTTGTTCCATGGATAATGAATTTTGCCAATCTGTTGATATTGGTGGTGGACGTTTATTATTATGAGTATTACTATTTATTTGAGTATGTTGTGGCTGATTATTATTATATTGCTCAGTATTAGTATTGTTGTTATCATCGTTAAACACTTCTTCAACTTCTTCGCTGTCAGATGAATCATCATGGACATAGTCCGATAGACGGTATATATCTGTGACATTTACCGAGACGAAATAAAGAGAGATGATTGTAACATATGTTAGTATATAGAAAGGCAATCAAATAAGGCAGATAAAGGTCAAAAGGAGTAGATGATGCATCAACACTTTATTGAGAAATTAACATGATCATAAACAACACACAAACGCGGACTTTCCTGCCTCTCTCATATTATTAATACCCTGTTTTAATATCATTTATACATCAGTAATAGCGGCTATTTATTGAGCTAATGGGCGCTATATTGCCACCATCACAAGCATGTCTTAAGTCGGTTGACTTTTAAGAGTACAAGTATCTAAGGAAAGTTCTATTCTACGTGAAACACTATATTGACCTCAAAAGATACCGATGACCCCCAAAGCGTTCTTTCTTAATCCAATCGATCACGATGCATGCCTTCCTCAATAATAACGGCAGCAAGATATGATACAATAGGTTGCTTGAGGTTTGATGTTCAAGGCCTCATGTAGTACATGATTGACATGTTAGCTGTTTAGTAGTTTAATTGGTGATACCCACGGCTCGTTTTGCAGCCAAATTAATATTATATCATTGCAATGAACTCCATCATCAAAAGAATAAGGCGGTGGCATAAGAAGCAACCCACAACTGATGGCGGTTGTGAAAAGAAAAAGCGTGTGATGGATGGCAAATTACATCAATCGATATCAATAGTAGATGATGAAGAGTTTGATAGTAGCGCACATACAGCTGACATGGACGCTTCCCTATCATACCGCTCAGGCAATTTGTTTACCGATCATCATCAATACTCTTCTTCCACTCGTAAGCTATCGAGTTGTATGAAGGTGGCCACACAACGAGAATCACTGATTAGTATATCATCTACAGCTACCCCAACAATTACGGAAGCTATATTCGAAGATAGTGATACAGATTTGAATGATCATATAAAAGATGTTCAGTTTGATACTGTTGCCTTTAGAGAATATACTAGTATTGAATTAAGTGATAATCCATCAAGTGAGTAGATGTGTATGTGTAGTATTCATTATTCAACATTGTATATGTGTGTGAATGTTGTGCATGTCATGTGTCTATATATTTCAGTTTATATCATTTGTCTCTTCTACTTTTCATCTGATTACTCATGTGACATTTGATTCTTCTTTATGAATATCCATAGCCTCATCAGGAGCAGCTGTGGGAATAGGGTGGAGATATGATCCTAAAGATAAAGTTATAGATCTTGAGGAATATGAGAGAAGTGTTCAAGGCACACGGCGGACCACCAGGGCGGAATTGGCAATACCTGCACAAGATAGAGCTGTCATCCTCAAGGAAGCTGGGTTTTCTCGTCATGAGATATCACGTGTAGAACAAGAGGCACTGAAAGAAAAGAATCGACGTAACAGTTCTATTGCTATGAAGCGTTTTGACCCCATCAGTGAGCGAGTTGATATGATAAAAAGAAGATTATCTTCAAGGAAGAGCAGTGACTTATACACACCATCTACACCTATAAACACTATATTGTCTAAAAGAAGGGACAGTGATCTATTTCCTCTACGAAATATGAATTCTATTGAAATTGATGAATTCGATGTTACAAGATCACGACGGTATAGTGCGCCCCAATTGAAGGGTTACTATTGCTCATCAGGTCAAAGATCACAAGACAAGAGTGGCGAATCTGAACTAGCTCGAGCAGCATGAACAATCTCCTATCTTCTGGGGCGGTTCAGTGTATATATTGTAAACTATCAGCTATAGCAGGGTATATGTATATTAAGATTGTAAGCTACATTGACACAAAACATCATCTAAGTTTTTATCTTCTAGTTAGTACATTTTGTCACACACACAGGTTTTGTATAACTTCCCACATATTATCTTCTCTACACCAATTACAGAGTTGAGGATAAGTTCTTTAGGGCGGTTCTCATGAGAAGTGACGCCTCATCTTCTTGGTCTGTGGAGAATGTTGCTTTGGTAAGAGCAGACATGATTCCAACATTCTTCACCATTATGTGACGAGTTGACGCCTCCTTGGATAAACGCTCAATTGCCGATATTGCACAAGCTTTACACTCATCATCTGTGATACCGTCCAACAAAGCAAGCGCCGCTAGAGCATCCAATAAGCCTGGGTGCTCTACCATAGACTTTCTATTATCAACAAAAGATGCTTGCATCTTGAGTGCTTCTGCAATACATGTAGTCTTGGTCCATTGTGAGGCCAGAGTCAGTGACTTGAGCAGAATGCGATGACATTGCATGGGATGGTGAATATCTGCAGATAACCACTCCAAAGCTCGGGCCGAATAGGCGCGGACATCAGCACTATAGTCGGTCAACACTGAATGACTAAGACTTGCCAACAAGCGTGGATGATTACCCATATTCTCCACGGTATCATCGGAGTTATTACGAGCCATATTGAATAGGGCCTCTGCAGCATTAACTCGAGCTTCATCAATAGGATCGTTCAGCAGCACCTTCCTTAGCGCTTCGAGAATGCCACCGTCGCAATGTCTTGCCATAACAGCGGTGTTAGCATAAGTACAGGCCAAGGTGAAGAGGGCAGCAGAAGCATATCGTCTTGTGAATGGGGAAACATCTGACAACAGGTGAACAAGAGTATCGAGAAGATGATCTTGATTAACCATGTGAACCTAAGAAAGACAATGGAGAAACAATATGTTAGGATAAGTAGAATATGGAGAGGCACTTCTTCAATTGACAACCTAAATGGCTCTTACCTTGTTCTCCTCTGCATAAGCCAAGTTCATCAACACAATAGCAGCGTGTTCTCGAGCCTCGTCAATAGGATCATGATTTGCAATGTTGATGACTGCATCCAACAAACCTGGATGATAGACTAACATGATTTTATTCTCCTCGGCACAAGCCAAGTTCACAATTACAGCAATCGCATCAACCCTGCAAGCTATTTCATCATCATAATCGGTAGTAAGTGGTTTCTTTGTCATATGATATAGCAAAGCATCAACTAATCCATTCATTTGAGCTAATGGCTCCATTGCCGATAGTACACGAGAGAAGTACCTCAAGATCTTGATTACTTTTCGTACAGCTAGAGAACATACAGTTCCCTCGACAGGGTCAGAATAGTTGAAGTAATCCTGTTCCGATCTAGGCTTGGGATGTTCCTGAAATTGAAAGATATCTTCGTGATTATCGTTCGGAGGAGCGTTGTTCACTGTCTCGTTATTGCCAGCCTCGTTAGGAAAGTCTGAGTACTTTTCTTCTGCTTCTGTTACCTCGTCTTCGATAACAAACTCATTCATTGATGCCATGAAGTCATCGGGATTCTTCGAAGGAGGTAGTGATTGTCCAATGGACGAGGGGTCACGTGATTGACCACCCATAGTTGAAGGGTCTCCATAAGATTGACCACCCTTTGTGGAAGGATCACGATCACTTTGTTCTAAACCACCCCATTCGTCGTCGGAAAGAACTGACATGCGTCTTGCTGGGTCTTCGTCGCCGCCATAACCAGACGCCTGTGAAAACTTTCGTTCGTATTGTTGTTGTTCTTGATTATAATCCATATTCGGGCCTTGACCATAGCTTGCTTGAGACTGATCACCACTCATTGGGAATCCTCCTCCCTGATCGTTATACCCACCACCTCCAGCACCACTGTATTCACTATATTCATCCTTTTGGGAATAATTCATACTCGCTGCCAGACCACCTTGATTGTATCCACTGCCACTTTGAGCATCGTCATAATCCACTGGATCCGAGAATGGATTGTATTGAGAGTCGGTTGCATACTGAGCAGTAACATCTTCAATCTCATCGCCACCTCCTCTCAGGGGCATAGCGCCATCTTCACTCCCTTCTTGTTCCGAGCGGTTATCAAAATCTTGATTATCTTCATAGTCATCTTCATCATCAAAAGGCTGAACCATTGGGGCTTCGTCTTCTCCTGTAGCATGATCTTCGTATCCTCCTTCTTCCTCGGAGTCATAGGGTTGAATTGCTGGTGCTTGTTCTTCTACTTCTTCTTCTTCAGCATAATCGCCATATGGTCCAACTGCTGGGAATTCTTCTTCCGGTTGTTCTGCGTAGTCATCTTGTGGAACTTGATCTTCCTCATCGTCATCAAAAGGTTGAACCGCCGGGGCTTCATCTACTCCTTCACTATTAACTTCAGACCGAAATGAGGAACGATTGGTTTCATCATCATATGGTACTTGACTATCCTCTTCTTGGGGTAATGACGGTGAACATTCTGAAGTTCCCGTGATGGCTGACCTTTCGTCCTTGTTATCATCGTATCCTTCTTCTTCATACTCTTGAGAAGCTTGATAGCTACCCTGATCTTGAGGCGGTGGCTCCGATGAGCGACGGGAGTAGGCCGAGGATCCGAATGAAGCACCATCATCTTCCACTGAACCCAACGACTCTGCTTTTGCCTTTTCATTCTCGAGAAAGTCGTCATACGAATTAGTTGATTCTCGTAATCCCTCCATCTTCTCCTTCTCCTTTGCAACGAAATCTTCATATGAATCGTGAGATACAGCAGGGGAACGAGTCAACGACTCTTCGCCAGCTTCACTGTGTGCTACAGACATTCGTTTCATCATTTCCTGAGCATCCTCTAGCTCATTACGGATATCAACTTGAGGTCCCGATCCGACAGACCCTGCTGATACCAACTCATGAGTAACGGGTACCAAGGCTTGACCATAACCAGTAGAATCAGCCGTCTCTACTCCAAATGATGATGGACGTTTATCAATCACAAGTGCAGAATCATTCCCAGTGGAATCAACCTTGGACTCGGTACCCGTAGCTGTTGAATATTCTCCCCCTGATGTACGTCTATTCATTTCATCAAAGTATTCTGTCCCAGCTGGGGGAACACCCACACCACCCATTGTTGATTCATCCCCATCCCCCCTTCCTGACGTACCAGTTGCGGTAGAACTCATTCTTTTCATTTGTTCCATATACTCCCCGGTGCCACTGGGTATTTCAACACTTTCGGCCGATTCTTCATCATAATCACCATAATATGTCGGTTGTTGGAATGATCCATGACTTCGTTGAAAATCATGTTGTACTGATGGATCCTTCGAGACACGTGATGTGGCACCTAAACTTGCTAATGATTGTGCAAAGCTACGTTCGTCTGCATTATCTATCATACTACTAGCCCTAACAGAATTGCGTGGACTGCCACCTAACAAACTCTGTTGTTGATGCTGATGCTGTTGTGATAATTGTTCGGCTAATTTTGATGGTGTCCATCCATTGGGAGGGCGAATCATTTCAACAAATAATGGCATCAACGCGTCACATATTTCATGAAAGGATTGTGCCAATCTACCCCGTCCACCACGATATACAGTCTCTAATGCCGAGGTTATATATCCCACTTCATCCGATGACATGTTAATACTCATCGCGTATGTTAATTTTTGTAACAAGATATGATCAGCTCGTAATTCCAATTCCTCATCTATGTGATCTTTCTAACCTATGTATGACTTACTATTTGGCCTGGTTCCATCATCGACCAACTATACCAAGATTCCAGTTGAGTCTGTAAATATCAAAGACAGACAAAAAGATACAGCAGAATACAATCCATCTGTTGTTTCATACTTTGATCTAATGTGTTATTTTAATTGAGCAATATGAGCTCATCTCAAAAAGTTTCTAATACATAATGATCCAACACCCAATATTTTATATCCAACCCAATATTTTATATCCAAGAAATACACAACCACAATACTAACTCAACGACGACTTTAGTTGCCCGAGCCGAAGGCAGCAGTGATTTCAGAGTAAAGAACAAGAACCATAGCAGCTCCAACAGTACGAAGGGCATTGGCACCAGCACCCTTGAAAAGAGCAGAAGTTCCCTCATCCTTCATAATCTTGGCAAAACAATCGGCAGTACCCTTGTATACCCACTCTTCCTGTGGCTTCTCACTCTGCATCTGAAGACGACGACGTACGGTATCGAATGGGTATGAGGCGTATCCAGCACAGATGGCAGAAGTTTGGGCACAAAGGAATTTAGATCCGGCACGGGTGAAGTTGTTAGTATCCTTTTGGTAAGGGTTCAATCCAGAGAGGGTATCGAATAGACCAAAGTAAACTCCACGGTAGGGGATGATACCCGTAACTGAAACTCCAATACCGTTGTATAGACCACCAATACCACTGGCGGCAACAGTCTTCTTTAAACAGTCAGCTAGACCAGTGAACTGTGCCTTACCACCACCAACATCAGATGCCAATCGAGTACGGGCAAAATCAAGAGGGTAAACAATCATTAATGAACCGGCACCGGCAAGTCCACCAGAGGCCATATTGATGGCAAAGAATTTTCCAAATTCAGTATTCTTATCAGCCTTAGGGAACATTGCCTTAATACCATCCTTGAATGCAAAGTTAAATGCCTGGGTGGGGAAGTAACGGAGGATATTTGTGAAGTTACCACGCCAGAAGGCACCAATACCCTGCTCTGATGCTACACGTGAGAAACAATCAACAATTCCAGTGTATCGGGCTACCTCTCCACTAATAATTTTTGGGTTGGCATCCTGTGTTTGGATAAGAAGCTTTACACGCTCGATGGGGGCTGTAGAAGTTGTGAGATAAAGTGTGGTGAGAATGAATATTTTGTTTGTAACAATTAATACATAACATATGTTATAATATCCAATAATTACCTGTGCATGTCTTGGCCACGGCTCCTGAGACGCCACCGGCAAGGAAGTTTACAACGAAATCGGAGCTCATTATTGAAATTTATTGAGTTGTTTATATTAGATCTAATGACTGGAGGGTGGTGAACCATAATTTAGAAAATGACGCATTAACAAAAGGTTAGAAATTTGAGCATAAAAAGGCATAATATATGATACACAATTCTCCGACAAGTAAACTCGAGTATATTGCAATCACTCCATTAGCCGTAATAGAGCGAGTATGTGGATATTCCTCTGGGCTGGTGTATGTGGTGAACCATAACGGCATTGTTTTTGTAATAACGATATCGAAATGGTTCGAAAGACCACAACCCCTTCCGCCTTCAATCATACCCTAACCCGACCACCATTAATACACCATCTCATTGATTGAATACTACAATATATCACAACAGCAGTATCTTCCACATAAGCAGTAACATTACTCTCTCACCTTGAAAAGTGAGCACTGAAATGAAACGCATCGGCCACGCATTTGATTTGGTTGGGTGGTCGGTGAAAAAGGAGGTGATTGATTAGGTCTGGCCGTATCACGGAAAGGCTTTCCGTAGGTATGAGCCAATTAGAAACTTCATCATGATTTATAGTAGAAGTTTCTTAAGGTCATAATTAATAATTGAAAAAGTTGAAAGCAATAAGTCATCTTAACTTAGGTGGCTACTACTAATCTGCTCTGGGATATATCTTATCCCTAGATTAACATATACATACTGGTAGTTTTTACCTTTCAATTGCTGTTAGAATCGGTTCTTCGCTTTGAGCAACAGATGAAAACGTATCAATCGCAAAAGATAACATTAGATAATCCGAATCTTTCACCTTGGAACAATAGTACGCGATTCAGTATATATTACAAGAACATTAGATTATCCGAATTAACTGTTGATAGAAATACAAGATGGCAGACGGATATGGTAACATCTACCCCGATAGTGCCAACTATATTGATAATGGCAATGGATACTACGATGAAAAGCTTGAACAAACAACCCGTACTGATATATTAAAATTAATACTATATGATTTAAACTCGGCAATATCACCCCGTGATGCAAGATTAATTGCCATCCAGGCAGCGTTAGAAGAATTTGATCATAACGATGAGGCATTACAT
>Ga0075437_10026_pt1 | contig 23038 bp, 14 predicted proteins | sample MintriMetagenome_FD_74266 | JGI IMG/M metagenome (GOLD analysis project Ga0075437, IMG submission 74266) | Marine eukaryotic communities from Monterey Bay, USA to study complex ecological interactions - Minidiscus trioculatus and... | ecosystem: Environmental > Aquatic > Marine > Unclassified...
CTTCTTTACTTGATGCAGCTTGCGAGTTTGGAATTCTCATGGCAGCAGACTCTCGCATAATTAGATCTCCACATTTGTATGCTTTTGTAGCGCGAATACTCATACCAGCATCTTCTGTCTGATAAATTACAAATGAATCGCTATCAATTGGAACAGGAATGGCTAATACAGTATTGGACTTATCCTTTAGCCTTTTACCTTCCATCACATTATTTGCATCTTTGATATTGTTACTATCCTCGTCCGATTCGTCGGAGCTATCTCCAAAACATGAAAATGGATCAGCCATCCAATAATATATAAATGATATGATAGTGTTATAATAATATAGTAGATATCCTTGATTGTGATATACAGCCCTTGAGATGATATATTGTCCTCGTTCGATACCTCCAAGTGTTTGATATTATACGATATGCCAAAGCACTTTTGACTTGACTTTGATTCGATGTATCTAATATGTTTGCTCTTATATAAAATGATATACGGTGTTATATCTAATATACTTGTTGATAGAGGACTTAAGATAGTGGTTGATGTCCATGTGATGTTTTTCTCGATAGGTTGTAGCTTCAAATCTTCGAGGGCAGCTCAGCTAGTAAGAGATATGAGGGATAGGATATGTTATGATTAAATTGGAGAATGAGGTGAAGGTGGTAGTAGTTTGTGATGTCAATGATAATAAAGCTGATGCTGAGTCCTCGCTCTTGTCTCTCGTTGGCATCTCGGTTTAATCGCCGTAATCGCTCTTTCTCCCAAGAAAGGAGTAAGTTCACTTGGGGGGCGACTAACTTTTAGCATTGCACGCACTGAAGAGTTGAAATGCTATGATATTTAGTTGCAATTCTTCCTTTCTTGTAGTACATGCAATACTTCCTTTCTATTCTGCTTCTTACGGACCCCAGAATCTTGTTTGTTTATGTTTACAACTGTATATCATCATCTTTGCTTTCATTAGTGTGTTGTTCCAATGGCTCTGCTTCTTCTGTACTATCTATCTCTTCATTGATATCGTCACTCAACTGTACTGTATCAAACTTCTTATTGCCATCTTCCCCCGCCGATTGTATAACAACCTCGCTTGCTGCGCTTCCACCCGCTTTCAGCAATAGAACTAGAGCAAATATTGCAAACGCAAGCTCAGATGCTAAAGCCACTAGGCCTCCGCTAACTAACCAACTAGGCAGTATAGATAGTATGCCAGCACCGGCATCTCCAGCTGCAACTACCAATGAATCAACACCTAAACTTTCTCCTGATGATGATGCAGCATTAATGATTGCATCTGTTGTTGAATCGCCCAGTAACACATTCTCTGAGCCAGATATTACGATTGTTGAGCTTGCATCTGCAAGTGTTGCTGTATCTAAAACCGCCGCTGATTCTACAGATGTTGATCCTATTTCACTTGCCACCACACTTCCAGCTGCCACTGATGTAGAAAGACTGCCTGCTCGTGAAGAAGCAAGTGACCCCAACGTTGCTCCTCCACTAGTCAATGCTCGTCCTGCGACTACTGAACCACTGGATGTACTTGCTGTTGTTGTACTTGATGATGCCACCACTGCTGAAGTGGCGGCCCCAGTGCCGACTGCTGCTGTTCTCGCTACATATATATGATTTGAGCATATGTTATGAGCAAAAATGATTGATGATATGATATGAGCATATGATGTAAGCATATGATATAAGCATATGTATGATATTATGAGCATATGATATGAGCATATGATATGAGTACATAGTTATATGAAGCATAAAATCTACTCACCAGCAGCAATAGAACCGCCAGTAGCTGCTACTCTACCTCCTGCTAATGCCGTCGTTGTCGTTGAAGTCGAAGTACTTGCAGAAATAGCAGCAGTAGTCGATGTTGCAACTCCACCGCCTATTATGTAGAGTAGTACAATGAAGTAAAAATATTAAGATATGTTTAACAATATATATAAATGTACTCGATACCAAACAATACACAACATTATATTATATGCAGAATATAATAATATCATAGTTTTGCTACCTTCTGATAAAACAACAGCGGATGTTATGCATCAGGAAGCCTGTCAACGAGCATTCAATTCAATGCATCCTTCTACCAAGTCGGCTTTTCTTAAGCTATCGTCATGTCGAGAGAATGATGAAGATAAAACACCTCATGGAATATATGATACGAATGCATATCGTTTAGGAGATCACAATTTAGGTGGCTTGTTCCTAACTTTGGCAAGAATGAATCATTCGTGTCTGCCTAATGTTAACCATTATTGGAGAGAGGATTTGCAACAGACTCTCATCTTTGCCTGTCGTTCAATTGATGTGGGTGACGAGATGTGTACAATATATGGGCCTAGTGATTTTATGGATACAAAGAGTAGACGTGAGTATCTTAATGAACGATTTGCCTTCATATGTCAGTGCCGAATGTGCACGGAGGGAAATGCAAGCGGGGGAGATGATAGAATAGAAAAGATTAGAACTTTGCAAGAAGATATTGCGCTATCATCTTCAACAACAGGCAAAGATGCAAATGGGAAGGCCTTATCATCAATTAAAAGCTGTTTGCAGTTGATGGATGATCAAGGATTAGGGGCAGGAGTGTTTACAAAATCACTTCTACATCAAGGCTATGTGTATTCGATGGCTACCGGAGACAGAGATGGAGCAAGATCATATCTGGTTGACGAGTTGAAGGCTGTGCAAGATTCAGAAGGAAGAGACTGTCCTAATGCTTTGGAGATTACAGATACACTTAGTCAGTTATGATACATAGTATAACACATTGATTATGGCATTACAAACAAAGTCTGATGCGGCATATGAGTCTCATTGATAACATATGTTTGATGCCGACTACTCGATACAGTAAGTGAAGGTCGACCAACATTCCCTGCTACCATGCTCATGAAGGTAAAAGAGAATGTTTTGGCTTCAAATGGAGCTAGTTGACTTTCTTCCTTTGACTTTCCTGTTCCAAGAAGCTGCTGTTCATCTTGTGAATCATTCAAATTAAGTACCAGCGACTGGCTCTTTGCTGTTTTGTTAGTAATTTGATACTTGACTGCAAACGGTACACCAACTTTTGGTGTTGATGGACACTTGAGCAGTTTGGCTGAGAATGGAGAAGACAAGACTTTACATTGAGGTCCATGGAATATCATCGGGGATACACTCGACAAGCAAAGAGGTCCATGAGTTGATCCAAACTCATCATCTTTTATCGTTTGCCCATCTGGTAGATTGAGACTTGACGGCTTCCAGTTGACACTAATTACACCTAGCGGGATAGTCTCCTGTCCGTTTGCACTTTCAATATCCTTCTGGGCAAGGACGGAATAACTCAAAGATAGTTTGGATCCTTGATTTGTCTGATTAATAAATAGACCAGAGCCAGCTGAATACAATTCTTCCTTCTGATTAGAAGAAGATACATTTATCACATCAAGTAAGCTTGCAGTGACACTAGATCCAAGTCCATTTGCTTTAAGTGAGCATCTCATATGAACTCGTTCACCATCAGCAATAACAATCTCGTTGCCCATAACAGAAGGGGGATTGGGTTGCAATAACATGTTTGAAGAATGTTGGATACCACAAGGAAAGGGTTTGGGACCCTTGCTTTGTGAAAACCCAGCTTTGAATGGAGTTATCCATTCAATTGATCCGCTCTGCATTACCATTACCTTATCACATGAATCATTAGAGTTGGTTGAATCTTTACCTGCACGTACTTGCTTATACATGATGACAACTTCGTACGATGTTGAGCATGTGAAAGCATCACTTTCGGGAGTTGGAAAGGATTTATCAAGTGGTCGGAAGATATCTAAAGGACAAAGTAGAGATTTACCAGCTTCTAGATGTGACGACAATAAAGTCGTTACATCATGTGATTCATCTGTGCCAACATCTTCACGAGGAGACCAACCTGTTGGAAGAGTAACGCCGCCTTCTGAGACTGTCTTTGTTGATGAATCTTTCGACTTGCGCACAAAGATTGGCATTCGATCGGGCTCAACATCAATAGACCCATCGTTTGGAGACGTTGGCGTGGCATCGGTTGGCTGTTCACTTGTTATTCGTGGCGTTTTGGAGCTTGTACACTTGAGCCTCACTCTCACATCCGAACAATCTTCATCGATGCCTGCATTGAGCTTTAGCACGATGCGATTTACAGTTCCCTCGACGGCATTTCCATGTGTCTGTGGCTCAGTGAGGTTCGTTACATGCATGTGCGGTCTAGGACCGAGCACACGAAGGACACGTGGTCCTAGAAACCACGGATGATGAGCAGGACGATACCACGAATGAGCAGTATAGTTACTCTCTTCCATCATTGATTGTTGTACACCAGATCGTAGCAGTGGAGAAATGAGAGTCGGTCTATCAATTTGGAGCTTCAGTGACGAATTGTCATGCTTTAATGTCAGCACAATTCCATGACAAACCAAAGGAACTCCTCCAAGGAAGAAAGAGGAAGATTCCGAAATGCTTGAGATAGATATGGGTTTCCCATTGATGTTGATTTTCTGCTGTTCATTGTCAAATCTTGATTCACAGATGTTGCCTGCCGAATGTGATAATCCCATATTGCACAAGCGTCCACTCTTTGGAATAAACTTTGAGGTGTCGACCCCTCCAAGTGCAACATCTGAGAGATTTGAAGGAAGTGTAAGTTCAGTCATGAAGAATGTCAAATCATTGCGATTGAATTCAACTCCTCCCTGTTCGTGCTTGGCGAATGAGGAAGTTTCTCTCCTGGAACCCTCGCTTCGAACCAAAGATTTAAGCTGTGTCCTCTTCACTGCGCTTTGCGATAGATTGGGGACGTCAAAGATACCTGAAGTCGTTACTAGCTGCATTGACTCAATCTCAACTTGTAAGTCGAGACATGATTTGATCGATACACACGCCTTGACTTTATCACTCGTCGTTGCATGTGTCGAGTTCAAGAAAGATACAGCAAACTCAAACGGTGGGTTTAACTTGCCAGTATCATCATTATTCCACACAACTTCCCTTGTTATTGAGCCTGTATAATCATATTCCCAAGCCTTTACTTGAGCATCCTTTATTTCGTTGGGAGACAGAAGTTTACAAGAGTCAGAGTTGATAAGAAGCTGTATAAACGACTTCCTCATATCGGTTGGTGGTGCATCGTCCAAGATAGAACAACGCTCGTTACATGCAGTCAATGCTCGCTGAATTGAAAGATTTAATGATGGCCAAGACATGGTCTGAGAAGCAGCAATCTTTAGATGAACTAGCGCTCTGCTTGGATCCTTCAAGCTCATGAGTAGTCTTCCAGCAAGGTAGTGCAAACGAGTAGAAGACATTGGTTGTTGGATAGGAGTATCGTTTGATGGCATCGGTAGTAATTGAGAGTCTTCTTTGGTAGAAGAAGTACCACTGCTCATGCTGATATTCTCTTCCAGCAAGTCCAGTGAATGGAGAACATAATCTAATGCCAAGGCTGTAAAGAGAAAAGGAAGCAAACGGTGAGAAAGTTATTAGCAAGACATCCTTGTAAGGTAATGATTGAAATCTAAACAGCGCTCATTCTTACCTCGATGGTCACGCTTTGACTCATTCTGAAACTTCCACGGCATGGTTCCGAAGCCAGAGTCCCCTGCAACAATCGACCCGACAAATCTACGCCTTCCTGATAATGTGGATGTCATCCACTCTGTTGAATATTCTTCACCTCCAATTTGTTGCTCAACTAATCGTCTTAAACCAAGCATAGCCTCACATAATTCACCATACGCCTTCCAAGGAGCTCCTGATTGATGATATGATGACGTTACAGCAGGTGTTGGTTTTGTTGCAGAACGACGCCATCTACCTTCGGTAACACAGGCATATATCAACAACTCTTCTGTAATATACAAGAAACGATGCCAAGCAGGGCCAAAGAAATCATCATTCTTGCTAGGAGAGAAGTTGACACCCTGTGGATTTGACAAGAAGATTATCCTATGTCGACTCCACTGCTCTTCAGCCTCACTACTAGATGCTGTTGTTGATGAAGTAGAAGACGTTGTTCGTAATAGTTTGGCATTGATAATACTTGCCACGGCACGGCATTGTTCCCACAATAAAGCAAAGAAGGCGATGTTCTCTGCTGTATTGTAACCCTTCTTGGATGTCAAGGCAGGAGAATTTCGTCTCATTGGAGGTGGTGGAGGGGTGGCGCCTGATAAAGTTGCTGGTGCTGGTGGTGCTCCAGGATATGAAAGTTCAAATCCATTACCACCACCTGGAGATTCTGTAAGCTTTGGTGATGTTACACCATCGCCTCCAGTCGGATATAATCTACCTCCCGGAGTTATTGGCACCCCTGGACATTGAAATCCTAAATCTCCCCGATTATTATCACCAGAATCTGATAATGCCATTGCCCTCCACGCAATAGCCCTTCGATGCAATTCCACTACCCACCTATAAGCCTCGTCATAATGTCGCATAGCCAATGATGACTTGTCAGTCCACCGACCTGTACTCCCAGCTAAGTTATTACTTCCATTGCCTCCGGTTCTCATTTGGAACTCACGAAGTGTACCTACCTTCATGGCATATCGTGCACATCTCATGGCAGCCAATAATGTATTCACTTCGAATGAAGTGTTTGTATTATGATATCTATTCCGCCATAACATTAACTTACGCTCCTGTGCTTCTGCTAGTCGAGAATAGTACGATGCTGACGAGTCACGTAATGACCGGTCTAGTTGACGTAATATTGGATTCATCATGACCTTGTCTATTGCACCTGGTGCCGATGAACCAGTTGAAGATCCTCCAGCAATTCCACCACCGCCACCAGTAGTATCCAAATACGGAGAACGTAATATACCACACTCAAATTCATCCGGTTCTAAGTCTGAAGGACATCGAATCAAAAACACTTGACTCTGCGGCAAGTAACATTCCTGACAAATCTTTTCCTTAATTGGGTTTAAATTCTTCTTAGAAGAACCACGTGATGATGTACCCTCCATGACACTACCGACCGCATCTTCTTTGATTAAACATACCAACTGTATAGGCACACTGCGCTTCTCAGCCAATGTCATGCGTATATTCTCAACCGAGTTGGATGCATGTTTAATACCCATATGTAGTGAGTTCTGCACATTATCATTACTACTACTATTTAAAGATAATTGTAATGTAGTAACAACAATAATGGCCGAGGGTAACGCCCTAGCATGTTTTTCTAACCATCCAATCGGTAATATTCCCTCATTTTCAATTTGATACGATGACATCCAATTTAATCCACTTGCACTTCCTGAATTGTTAGTATTCTCACCCAACATTATTGTAGTGCCAACAGCCGAACTTGGTCCAGAATTAGTAGCCAACGGATCCATTTTACCCTTTGGAAACTTTGATGGTGGGAAGGCATGTCGTGAGCTTACGCTCACAACACGTGCACGCTTCGACATGAAGTGTATAGGAGGGTGTTCACGTGAGTAGGAACTTAATGCCGTTGATACATTATCAGATGATGATAATGGATCATTGGAATTATTGTTTGATGATGTATCAGTATCATTCAAATCATCTTCTTCCATATCTTGTGCTAATATATGTGTTGAGGATGAAGTGGTAGCTGTGATATCAGTTTGATCATCATCTGTACTCCTAACACCGCCTCTCCATCTACCACCAACACCCCGCAACCTTGAGAATGGTGATAGAAATCGTTTACCACTAGAATGTGTAGGCGAGGATGCAGTACTGTTAACGCTTTCCAATGGATCCTCACCACGAGGTGTGGGTGGACAACTACTAGCAAAGCTTGCTGATATTGATATGTCTTCATTATCTAAATTATTATTAGTTTCATCACCGGGTAGCTTGCCCTGTAGTGCAGATAAAAACTCATCATATAGGTTACCATCATCATCATTTCCATTTTGACCACTAACAATGGTAGGTTCTATACCAGCTGCAATGGCATTAGTATTGGTACGTGGTACATCAAACGGTTCATCAATTTCCTCATTTTGTTGTTGCTGATTTTGACGACCTCTGGATATCGCTGAGGGATTTATCGAAGAAGTAGCATCAACTACGAATATCACGGGACGTAAAGCTACTATTGATGATGGCGAAGTGCCAGATACTATTGATCCATCCATACTTTAAACAGTCTATTGCAATACAAAGTCAAGTATCAACACAACAGAACACAAAAATGTTAGGGGCTAGGATACCGAATCGACAGAGAAGAGAAATGAGAGAAAATGATATAATATCGAGACGGAAGGCATGGATTAGATTACAAAGGAAGAGAATTGATTGAATTAATCCTATAGAGCTGATTATGTACTGACGATATTCGATACAGAGTAGTTTATTTTAAATTTGTGATGGTCCGGTGAACGTCTGTCTTCGCTAATTTGCAGTTTTGGTGAGGATTGTTAGTTAGTTGACCGAGTTATTTGATTAGATAGCAGCAGATCATATATTATCATGGCAACATCAAAAGAAGATGAGGCGGAATGCAGCCTCGATAGTATCATCAATCAAGGAGAACCATCCAATATACTAAAATCTATGAATCTCTTACTTGGTTCACAACTCAAAGTTACAATGATAGATGGACGTGTTGTTACAGGAAACTTTGTTAGTTTAGATCGGTTGGGTAATATAGTATTAGAAAATGTTATAGAGAATAGAAAAGTTGCATATAATATACCAACTAATGATGGTATAACAGGGGACAAGTCTAAAGAAGAAGACAACCAAGATTACAAAGAGGATACTAAACAAATCCAACAAACATCAACAGATGGTAGTAATATAATAAAATGGGATACACAAAGATCATTAACTCAAGCAGTTATATTGGGTACTAAATTGCAAAAGATTGAGATTGAAAAACGTGAATGGAATAAATGTATAAATGGGGAGTAATTAGAGACAATTGTACACACTTTGTTGGTAATAGCTCGTTTTGTATATCTATCTAACCTCGAAGAGATTACTATTATCGTCATCTATCAATATGTTTTGCAGTATACGCTATCAGCCATTTGAGATTTGTCAAGAGGTACTTACAAGCCATAGTCCATTGTTCACCATTTGCAGGGTCATATAATAACGACAATCCTCCCACTGACACTTCTCCATCCTTAATAGTTACTGGCAAGTTACTATTACCACCATGAACATTACCATGTACATCCTTACCAACAACTAATCCATCTACACGCATAATATATGGTGCGGCTAATGACATGTCATGCTTTTCAACAACATAACATGCCTCTGCAATGCAGTATAGCAATCCTTCTATTGCTGTATTGAAATTTCGTCGGGCGTAGTATCCCATTGATAACATTGAACCATTCTCTTCATAGTGATGTAGATTGTACCATGTTACATCACCGGGTAGTGGAGTTGTAGGTGTAGGAGGTTGTGTCGTTGTCGATGGTGATGATTGTGAGTTGGAACTAGGTGTTGCATTAGCAGTAGTACTGCTTGTATTGTTGTTGTTGTTGTAGTAAGCAGCCAATGCAGTTATCCGTCTTCTTTCATTCTTGGGTTTACCATCCACAGATGATGATGCTTGTTGTTGCTTTTTCAGTATACCAATCTTACTTGCACTACCGCAGGGTTCCAATATGTGCTTTCGAAAAGATATACCGCTATATGGCATATTTTGTAATGTATATAGGAGGAAAACAATTTGGCCTAATGCACTGTTAATCTCATTCCATGGTACTGTTACCTTCTCTGGAGTTGCATTCGTGTTGTTATTGTTGTTGCTTGGATTATTTGTAGCATTATTATTATTATTCTTGATAGCTTTAGGAGGAGAGGCATTCTTATTGTCAGTAGATGAACCCCAAGTAAATCTTCCTTGTTGTCTTGTACTACCATTTCCTCCACTAGCAACACTAATATCAGCAGACCTTTTAACTAATCCTGCAACTGTAATAGCAGACTTACCCAATCTAAAATTAGAAATAGTACCAAATGGACCTCTATGCCATATTAAGAAAACATCTCCCATTACATGCCACTTATTTGACAGTTGATATTCTTCCTCTGTCCATATTCGTTTTGCACTTATTGATTCTAATGTTGATAATGCATGTATATAAGATTGTTGTGTTGATAATAGACGCAAGTTCCATTCATTTATATGTTGATTAAGAGTTGATGATATGTTCTGTTTGAGATTATAACGTTGTTGTCGTATTGAATTAAGTTGTGTTAATAGCTTTGTTTTCTCGGTTGTTTGTTGATCTGTAGCTGGCAGCGGTAGCTTGGATACTCCTTGTTCTTCTACTTTATTTGTAGTTTGAGGTTGTGCACATATTTGTTCATGTAATGTATCTGAATCACCATTCATATCGACATGACAATTTCTTATATCCTGAGATGAAGCAGTATGTCCATTTATTAAAGAAGTACCTTTTCCGTTTAATGCTGAGGATGCCGTATCATCTTCTTTAGTTATTGTGACTTCATCATCTCCGATAACAGGACTTTGAGTTTGAGTTGTATTACTGTGTACAATTTCAGTAATCTGAGATTGCAATTCATCCGACATTTGCGTAACCGAACCTTCTCCTATATTATTATCAGATAATGATGCTTGCTCTCTACTACTTCGGTGTACATTATGATAAGACACTTGTACTTCTAAACTTGTTTGTTGCTCTTGCTGCAATTTAGCATCGACTGAGCATCCATTCATAATTTGTTGCAATTATCAGTTTTTGAACAACTTATATTCTCGTAAGCAATTTATAAAAGTTTGTTCATATAACATATATGGGTAAAATATGTGTGCTCTTAGATTAATACTAGCCGCCGCCGACCAACTCTCAACACTCATACGTCTACACCCCAACTTTTTCAAAGTGGTAAGTGACCGTCTCTAAAAATAGACATATATCTTTATGAGAGTAGAGAATAAGCTATGACCACAGGAAGTTAATAGCAATTGTGAGCCTGCTACTTTGACCTTAGTCGCCTTGAAATTCCTATTCACTTCCCATCTTCTACAATGTCATTGATGTAATGTCATCGTTGCCATCAATCACTCCTGTCAAATCTCCTACTGCTCCAGATACTACCACTTTAGCAAGAGCCTCAACATCGACTGCTTTTACACCTGGTGGTCCAGGTGGTCGGATTTCTCCGGGTGTTCCTCCCTCTACGATTGCAGGCTTTATAATTAAGCTCTTATCTTTACCAAACTCCTTTACAAAGCTACTCTCCGCGTCGGCTTTGCCTTTGAAATAATCCCCCAGCAAAAACTTTGCAGGTCCACCGCTTAAAGAGGCTGTTTATACAGCATTTAAATGTGTTGGTAAGTAGTGAACATATGCTTTTAGTAAATAGTAAACATTTGTGCATCATATCATATGCACATATATACATATCATATGCACATATCATACTTATGCTCACACCAATGCACTACATATCATCATATAACTTACTTGCAACACCGATGTATACAACCTTTGGTACACCTGCTGACTTGGCAGCCTTTGCAATATTTGAGTTTGGAATACTATTCCCTTCTTTTACATCCCTGCTCCCAGGAGCAATCCCAACACAGCTAATCACAGCAAGAGAATCCTTCATTGCCGCAGATAAGTCATCACTACTGGCTGTAGCCGCATCAAGATTAAGATACCGAACTCCTGATAATGCACTGCCCAATATTGATTTGGTTCGAGCAATTTGTACATCATCTGTTGATCTACTGATTGATACAACATCATATCCTTGCTTGTTTAGATTTGAACATACATGCGCCCCCACCCAGCCTGATCCGCCAAATACTGAAACTTTACCCTTGCCGGCATTTGCTGGAAGAGACTTGACAGACGATACAAATATACTCAAAGGTAGCATAGAAGTAAAGGTGGAGATTGCAGAACGTCTATCACTGAGATGAGTTGATGGCATGTCATTGTTATTATTGTTGTTTTGTAGGTGAAGTGCAGAAATGGTATCACATCGAGTGACAGCTGGAGATATTGAAGAGAATGCAAAGCATGCCACAGGTAAGAAGGCGGCCAAAACGTATACGAGGATAGCCTTCATTGTTAATAATATAGAGGATAAGAGGAAGAGATGTTGATGCTTGGATTTGAGATGTGATGCTACGTCAACAAAAAGATCCAAAAGGATACCGACCATATCTTTTATTTACTCGCAAAGATCTGAGTAATAGCAGAAGGATATAGACGATAAGCTGTACATGGCAGAACAGTAACATTGCATTGAATATTTGACATGAGAAGAGTACCGGTGCTGCTCATTCGTTATATTGTCATCATTATCATTGAAAAAGTTGCACATGCATTTGTATCACAATCAAAGGTTTCTACAACTACAATCAATCGACTCATCACTCAACAAGCTACATCATCGCATATAGATATACAAGAGAAGGAGAAAGTTCTAGTTCTTGGAGGTACTGGCTTTATAGGGAAGCATGTCATTGATATACTAAAGCAAAAGGATATACCATATATTGCCACTTCAACTAATGGAAGGGATGATACAATTGCCTTCAATATAACAGACGACAATGCATCTAAACAACTATTGGATATATACCAAACAAATGACGTTGGAACTATAGTATCTACAATTGGGTGTATTTTTACCGACAGTGATGATTACATAGTTAATGTAGCATCCGGTCAAACTTCTACTATCTTTAAAGATGAATCTTCAAAACCAAAATATATCTTTATTGGAAACTCCCAAAGAGTACGAAATGTATGCAATATAATACCAGCGTTAAATGATTATGCTCGGGGTAAAGAAGAATCAGAAGTATCATTAAAACAAACATTTGGTCAAAATTTATGTATGATAAAGCCAACATTTATTTATGGAGGAAATAAATTTGGTCTGAATCCACCAAGAATACCTTCTTTCCTTGGTGAGGTCATAGAAGCGATATTAGGGTTGTATCCGATACAATGGGTCGCTGAAGTGTTACCAGACATACTTGGCGTGGTGTTGGAAGCGCCGGTCAATGTAAAAGCAGTGGCTGGTGCTGTTGTGAATGAAGCGATCGGACTATGTGATAACCAAGTCCTTGATACTAGAGAAGATATCATAATGGCTGCATCAAAGCGTCCATCCATATCTTCAAGTGTCAGTAAGTTATCAGCACAAGAAATGGATGCACGAAGGGGTGAACTCAAGACAATACTTTCGACAAAAGCTAGTGAATATACAAATGAGCAAAACTTTGCAATGCTTGAGGAGTTGGAACAACTTAAACCAACATCTATGCGTCCAACTGAGGACTCACTACTAGATGGACGATGGGACTTTTGTTTTGACGTCGAGCCTGATGTAGGGACAGGGTTGATCAAAGAGATGTTTGAAGGAGACGGACCAAACTGGATGAAGAAGATACTTGATTTTGATGGAGTACACATGGAAATTGGAAATGAACAATCTACAATACAACTTGTTGTATCGGTGAAAGTATTTGAAAAGGATATAACAGTGATCTTACACACAAGCTTAACTGCTGCTCAACAGTATAATTCCCTTCATATGTTTAGAGAAAAGTTCGAAGGGATAGAAGTTAATGGATTCCGATTACCATATCCCGATGTTTGGAAGAAGAGTCGATATTTGGAATTCTCCTATCTTGATGACCAGTTTGCTATTGCAAGAGGAAGTGGAGGGGAACCACATTTCCTCTTGAGAGGAGGTACAGAATAGATACGATAGGCTGAAAGGATCTCGACAATATCCAGATATGAGGAGATACATATATACTAGACGGTATGGTATGTATGTAGTATGAAGGTATGTATCTTGCTCATCTTTTGCTTGTAGATAATTACAATAATATAATTTTGTTTCCTTGTGTTCTCCGTAGCCAAAGGCCGGAAAGACATACAACACCTCTCAGGTGGGCCTGAGAGACAGACATACCTTACTATGAAACCAATTTCAATTAGTGGTGGCCTGTGGAGACGATTACTTGATCAGATACCGACGCGGTCCTCGTATTTCTGGTGGCCACTCTCTTGGCCTTATAATTTAATGATAATAATTTGATACGATACTGTGTTTATCCATCTTATCACCATGGCAAGCTCTAGATGGAAGCGATTTGCCTTCTTCGATCGTAAGAATCTCTCATTACCACCTGTAGTAGTGAAAGATATCATCCCTTCGAAATCGAGTGGTTCCTCTCGCGGTACAACAACTTCAGATAATCTCGATCCAAAATTTCTATATCAAAATGAGCTTAGTACTACTAATAATAATGAAGGAGAGAGTTTAGAAGATGTAACTAAGATTGGATCAGGTGAATATTTTAGTTTAGTTGCTGCCAATAATGTTTCTTTGCCTGTTTCAATGTCTTCGGGTGGTGAGGGTATTAATGATATGTTAGAAGACGGTGCATCATCACAACAACAGAATATGGGTGTTGCAACTAAACGAGGTGTGGGCGGAGATGGTGCTGCTGCTATGAATACTAGTCTTATTGCTTTACGTCAACAACAGCAGCAGAATACTTCTACAGATCGTATGTCATCACGGGGTGGTAATACCTCAACTTCTGTAATGACAATCAAACATACAAACACTGTAAACAACAATAGTAACAGTGAAGGAGATGGAGAGTTATTATTACTCTTTGCATCATCAAGGAATACATCATTAGTTCATTGTATTGATATTACATTACGATGTACACCTAGTAATCCACATTTAATGGTAGCATCATCACAACAACAGCAGGATACCAGTGATGCTGCAAATCAGATTATGCTGAATGATCAGGGAGTAATTTCAAGTAGTAATAATAATGCATTTGCATCATCTTCTACTACTACCAACTCACCGCAGAGAAACAATACTAACAATAATTCCATAGATGCCAATGTAATAGAAGATCTTGATGGATGGAGAGGGCATTATAATCCATTCACATCATGTAATGGATTCATAACAAGTAAAACAAAGGATGTTAATTTATTAGGAAGTAGTGCAGTTAGCGGCTTGTCGCCCAAGTTACCCAGTAAATCATCAAGCAGTGCAGCTGCTACGGGGAATAGTAAGAGGAAGAGTGCAGCTGAACAGCGTATATTGGATGAACATACCTCTGGGGATACTGCCATTGATAATACTGTCGGGTCATTATTTGGTGCATCACCCTTTGCTAACCCTTATCCAGTGGATGGATCACAGCAGCAATCTAAGCAGCAACAGTTCATGCCTACTCAAAAGGCACGCATTGTTGGATTAGCCACCTGTTCTTTATCATCACCATCTCCGTCCACTAGTACCAAAACAAGTCAGTCGTCAAATAAGTTTTCTTCTTCAATCTTGTATGTGGCAGCAATTACAGACACTCCTAATACTATCGGAGTGGTTGTACATGCCAATCCGCACTTGATGTTATCATTCCGTCCTCCTTCATCTTCTTCATCTTCAGTTGAAGGAAGTGGCAATACAAAGACACCTTACTCATCATTTTATAAACCATCGTCACTTGGACCATTTAACTTAACAGCTCATGGTAAACCACGATGCGTCACAATATTGCCTGGTGTGGTATGTATCGGTACGGATAGTGGTGTGGTATTAATATATGTCTTTAAATGTAATACTGTTGATAATAGTGGTGGTAAGCTATCATTGGTTGCTGAAATTCCTGCTCCACGAAGTGGCAGTAATAGTGATGGAGATGGTGAAGGAAAGAAGATGTATTCAGTTAGCAGTGTTGAGCTCATTGGACCTTCGTCAAATGAAACTAATAGCAGCAATGGAAGTGAAAGTAATATTCATCGTCTCTTTGTTTCATACCGTCGACGAGTTGGAACAAGCAAGGATTCGTCTCCTGCTAAGCCAAGTAGTGGCAATAACACTAATCCTTCATCAACGTCGGGCCCATCAGGTGGAGTATGTTGCTATGATCTAGGTGGATTGCGCATTCCAGGTCGACCTATCCCATCATCTAATACGGGCATGTCTACTAATGCACCCGTAGTATCAGCACGATATGATATGGATGGACGGGATGTCGGTACAAGTTGTCTATGTGATGGTGTGAGTTTACCTCCAAGGCCTCCTAGCTTCCAATCATCCTCCAATAATGACCCAGAAGAATCGACTTCAAATGGCAGTGGTGAAATGGAAAAGATGCTATCACGATATGTTGTAGCCCGTTCGGATGGGTTGCATCTCTACTCTCCCGAGGAGAAGGTGGGTGTGACTCCAATTGACGGTAATAAGTTGGCCATTTGTTCTCTTCCTCCGCCACCAGTGGTGTATCTTCGTAGGCCTGTCCGGCGACAAGGCGCATCAAACCCCGAGGGTACTGCTGCAGAACAAAGTAACTCGGATGGTTCTGTTAATGGTGTCGGTGCTTCTTATGCTCTCGTTGCTACCACAGACTCTAAGTCAAACAGGGATGCTGTTGATATATACGATACGTCAAACAAATTGGTCGGATATCATGTCTTGCTATCTCCAGGTCATCGTGCCTTACGAACTGTGGGAATCTTCTCATCACCAACAGTTGGACATCGATCATTAATCCGAGGAGGACGATCAAGTGCCGTCGTTCTTACTAGCGGAGGAAGTATAGTCACTTTGACAGAAAAGGTAACGCCTGACAAGGTTGAGCTACTCACACAAAAGAATTTATATGGTGCTGCTATCTCATTGGCGTTTTCAGATCCACAATTCTATTGTCCTGAAGATATTGTGGCGTTGTACCGACGTTATGCAGAACACTTGTATAGAAAGGGTGACTTCAGTGCGGCAATGGATCAGTATATACTAACTATTGGTAGCCTGGAAAGCTCTCATGTTATCTTTAGGTTCTTGGATGCACCCAAGATTCACTTGGCAGTCAAATACTTGATAGCATTACGAACTGCGGGGTTGGCATCAAGTGTACACGATGAGTTGTTACGGACATGTTATTTGAAGCTTGGTGATGTCGATTCTGCATCGAAAATCATCCTCTCCTCAAGAGATGATGCATCAGCAGTCCTTAGTCCTGATGGTTTAGAGATACCCACGGTGCCCATTTCACGAAACTTGTTGGCATCGTCTGATAATCCATCAGAAATGCTTGCTGCAATCTGTTCTCTCGGTGCAGAAGAGGCAGTGAAGGCACTGGTAGCACATGGTGTATTCATTGCTCGATCCTTGCCTCGTGAGACTGCTGGCGTTGTGATTGCTTTGTGTGATGGATCTTACAGTCCGACAGACATGGCCGATGCTGCCGCTGGACGTGACGGCAATGAAACAAAGTGCGACAAGTATCCAATCAGTCTATTTCAAAATGCCTTCATGGAGAATCCTAAACTGTTTAGATTGATTCTATCACACTGTCGAAGGAACGACTGTGTGTTGACACCAATGTTACGTCGAACCTTGCTTGAATTAACGTTGGATGAATGGGGCACGGCTAAACGGACTGGAGATATGCGAGCTCAAAAGTTAAGGCGTGACGAGGCAATCACACTGCTATCTGAAAAGAGCCATGTTGATGACATGGGTGACTATGAGGCCCTTGTGATTGTTCAAGAGGCAGGCTTTACTGAAGGTAAAATCATATTATACGAACGCCTCAATATGGTGGACACGTTAATGGAAGAGTATGCCAAGAGTGGTACTGATCGTTCACGACGCCAAATGTTGGCAATGGGTGAGACGGATCCAGAGATATTAGCAGATGTTCTCTCACACTTTGTGAAGATGGCAGGTGATAGATTAAACGGCAAGCTTAATGATGATGCCACTATTGATTCAGAGTCTGAAATTGGAGGTCTGCTGTATGATATCCATGAAGCCTTGGTCATGGTTAGAGATCATGGAGAGCTGCCTCCTGTGAGAATACTACGAATCCTAGCTGGTGAAAAGAATGGTATGTTCCGTTGTGATAACACCTCCAACGCCAAGTCTAGTGTGCCATTATCGGCGGCAATAGACTATGTCGGTACAATCATGGATGAGTCAAGTCAAAAGATACATCGACTGATGAATAATGTTGAAGAGTATAACCGATTGTGTAATGAAATGGAAGATGAAATCAATTCTCTACTTGGGAAGAAGAAAAAGAAAGGGGGTACCTTGCCTAATATTGACGACATTAATTCAATGTATTATAACCTTCTTCAACTGGAAGAGGAAAAGAAAGCAGGTCTATCCAATGAGAAGAAAGTTACAGACGCAATGAAAGAAGACTTTTGGAGAGATTTAGAACAATCTGATTCAGATCCGTTTGATACTATTGGCTTCTATATAGCCAAGGGATACTTAGATCATATCTAGTTGACTTACAGTTTTAAGTTATGAGTTACCCGTTTTTGACCTTCTGTCCCATAAATAACATCACTATCTCTTCACTCAATACTTCCATCTTCTTCAGTATTTCATCTTTGCTGCTCAATAATACTCTTTCATCTTCTTCTAGGGATTCCCACTGATCTTGTTCGTCTACAAAAGATTCCAATTGTGCTCTGTTTCTTTCTTCTATTGCTTCTATCAGTGAGAGCTGGTTTTGTAGTCTTTCTAGTTCCTCCTCAATTCCTGTTCGTGACGATGTATCGTCGTCTTCACTACCACCACTCATGCACAGTCTACTAAGTGCTTGCACACCATTGCATAAACTACTTCCAAGTGATAACCGCCGTCTACTACCCAAATTCGGAGCTATCAGAAATGCTGCTGCTTGTTGTAGTTCCTTCTTTGCCCTCTTGGAAGTAATCGCAATCGGTCTATTCACCGCACTTCGAGCCCAGTAAAATAACATGCCCAAAACAATCACAGCCTTATACTTATCAATAACCTTCAATATCTTACGACATGTTTTTGTTATCGATATAAAACGTTTGATATTGGTAATACTCTTGCGTATTCCCTTAACTGTAACCCCATTCGCAAGTGATGCCAATCGACGTGCATTATCTTCCTTCATTTGCACTCCAGCCATTGATGCGAATGTCATAATTTGTTGTGTATTTGTTGATTGAAGGTAGGTGCATATTGTTTCTTGTGTATTTTCATCCTCGACACGTTTTAATAGATTTGACATTACGGATTTGGCAAGATTGTTTGATTTGCCCTTTCTACTTTTACCTCTTCGTCCTCGTTTTCCAGAATTATTGCTATCAGATGACGATGGTGAACCGAGTAGACTACTCATTAGTCCAAATGGATCACCGCCACTTCCACTACCCGGAGAATTGTTATTAGTCAAGAGTGTACTTAGTAATGATGATTGAAAGTCACTCGAACCTGCACCCGATGGCATTAATGGATGTTGATTATTGTTAGTACCGCCCATACTTTGTAACATGCCCTCCAGGAATGGATTTGATGAGTCTCCACTGCTTCCATCACTACCGAATGGTGAAGACATACCACTACCTCCCAATCCAGTAGAACCATCAACGGCACCACTCCCCTCCCTCATTAATCTTCCATAAAATTGTACAGCATTACGATCACCCATGAATGCAGCACTCCGGGCATCATCTAACGCGCCGTCTAAATCATTCAATGCCAATCGAGCCTTGGCACGACGATGATGCGCTCGGGCACGAATTAATGATGGTATTATATTGTTAGTTGTTGTAGATGCGACAGAGCTATCAACTGGAATAACCTTGACTACTGCTGATGTTGTCGGTGCAGATTCGTTGTCTTCTCCTACTTCATCCCCATTTTCTTCTACATCAACCTCCTCTTGTATAACTGTCACGCCATCTCCCAAAACATCAGTACAAGCATCAATGCATTCACCAGGTCGACCATCCTTAAATAGACATAATGCTTCATGTAACTTACATGTTGCTCTTTCAACTACTATTGAATCCACATCAATATTATCATTCTCAGTATTGAAAGATGATGATGAAAGTGCATCATCTAATAATGATGCAGCATTATAAAATTCTAGTGCAGCATCATGTAACGAACCTGAATCATGTAATGTCTTGGCATGTTGACGTTTGTTGGATGCTTTTGTAATTAGATCTTCTCCGTTATTATCATTTGTTGTTATTGGGACTTCTTCGCTATTGTCGGTTTCATCAGGTGAGGAAGAATCAATATCGTCTTCAAACTCTGCAACTATTTCCTCTACATCTGAGATATTATTTGTCACTTTAGAATCACTACAATCATCTTCTTCATTAACACTCTCATCAGCAAGGAGAGATTCAATCTCATTATCAATCTGTTCAGAATCTGTTGCGGTAGTTTCAACGCTTATATCCACTGCAATCTGATCTGAATCGCAACTCTTATCATCATTAATCGGCGTCTCCTCCTCAGTATCTACACCATCCTCGGAAGTAGAAGCGCCACATCTCAAATTAAATATTATATCTTTACATGATATATTGCTCTTGTCTATACTAACGTGAGATTTAGGTGATGTAAAAGATCTATTATTATATTGATGTTTATCTTTTATAAATGCCAATTTTGAAGGTATAAAACGCTGACGTGTTGGTTGATGATTATTATACTGTTTACTTGATGTTACTATTATACTACATGCTGATAATATTGATATCAAGAGCATAATACTTCTACAACACATCACTGTATTGTTGATGTTTGATTGAAGGACAAGGATTCAACTTTTTATGGAAAGGTATCTTTAAAGATATTAATTTACGGCGGCGCCGATACTTGCCACTGTACAAATGAGATATATGGACATATAACACCGGTTAATGATGGAGATATATTATGCAATGGAGTGTTGACAAGACAACAAAGATTGTTGGATCAGATAACAGGATTTTCACATCTTACACGCGGAATGAAAAACTCTTACAAATTATTACATATTTGAGAACGCAATCATGAACTGTCTACTTACACTAGGTACTATGCTAATAAACACCCTATTTATCTGCCATTGATTACTATGTTGTATGGAATGAATATACTATAATATCTTCGTATTTTGATTGATCATTAGCCGGAGTAGCTAAGGGAGTCGATAGCCCACGATACCTACTGAACTCAAACAAATAATATATCCATCCAACGCCAAAGTATGTTGCAATTGCAACTTCTACCACCATTCATGATACAATCAACTGCACAGGAACCTGTAACTAGTACATCATTATCAGCTAATTCATTGAGTGCATCTCAGAAACGTATACATCTAATGCTCACAAAGTACATCTCTACTATTCGACAACAGTTTTGTCTTCTAGTCAAGACGACGGTTAGAATAATCTTTTGGCATTGGATTGCCTCCCAGATACATTCCAATCACAAGTGGGTTCAACCAAAAGCCATACTTGTTTTCTACAGCTCCACGAATGACGTTCTCTCGATGCTCAACACCCTGAACACCAGACATACCTTGGAGGTACCATGAGTCCCGACCAAATGTATGATCACCATCACATCTCTTTGATGGGTCCAAGGCAATGTCATCTTTTACAAGAGAATGTGCACGAGGACATACTGGTACACATGAAAGTGTCTCACCCTCCTCAAGTGCACCATGTAGACATCTATCAGACTCATAGAGTTCCTTAATGCTAGTACAAATGCCAAAGTGAAATCCTGTGGCAAGGGCAACTTGATGAAGTTGAAGCTTGACGTTGGTGTTAGGCATAAATACTGAGAATGTGTCGATAGTTCCATTTCTTCCTTCAGTAATGCTCAACTCTTGGAAGATGTAGTTCTTCCCTTCCACTCCTGTCTCATACAAGAAACCGCCTTCTCCATTGAAAGAATTCATATTGATGATCTTACCACCGTTGAGGATATCAATGATAAGGAGGCCTCCGGTATCTTCAGGGGCACGGACGTTATCATTTGCATCTCCGGTGCGGTACTTAGCTTGGCCCTGGCAGTACATGAAGAGGAGTAAATCAGGTACCTAAAGTTGGGATAAGATTAGGATTTCATTAGAGTGATACAGTACGGTGTTAAAATAATACAAGTCGGTACTGCACATAAAAATCAAACTTACCGAGACGAAGATTCGAGAGAAGGTCTTGTCTTTCTCGTCAGTCCACTCAACGATGATAGCAAGTCCACAAGTGACCATCTGTATCAAAGTGCGAACCAATAGGAAGTAATGGCAAGTTTCAGACGTCATAATCTTGATTGCATTCTCCCGATTTTGAGGGCATAACTTGGATTCATAATTGGAATTAGCTTGCATACTAGCAACTGCCTTACCGGCTAATCCTTTGATATCATCATTATCATTGATATGCTCTACTACTGAGGAGACGTTCAACTTCACCCCTCCCCCGTTTGCAAATGCTTTTATCACGCGTGCCTGTATCTCCTCATCAGTTTCTGTATGCAATAAGGTGTTGGGAATAAAAAGAGAGTGTGTTAGATGGCATGTATGAGAATGATATGAACGGGTATATGATACACGTAAGATATCGTACCTTTGACTACCCGAGGTAGCTTTGACATAGCCTCCTCTGCTGTGTCGGGTTTACTACCTAGCTTCTGATGTTCTGCATCAAATTTCTTCCTCTTTTCACGCAGAGTAAAACATTTCTGTGCAAACTCATTGGCCTCCATAACATCACCATTGAATCGTTCAATGAATCCAGTTCCTTCCACAGTGCATCTCTTGGCACTTGTCTCGGCCGCCTTAGTATCTTCATATTTTGTTGAGGTTTCACCAACAGCTCTACCTCCTGGAACTTGTTTAACAATCTTACCGTCTCGTGCTATTGTCATAGATACCTCCCAAAAACGTACAGAGTACACACGACCAATCAAGTCATTCTCCTTGAGATACGAGTCCAAGATTTCGGCTCTGAGATGTGATGGAAACCGTTGCATATCCTTGCCTTCCTTTTCTCGATATTCGAGAAGATGAGGTAAGATAAGTTCAGCTAAATTGTCCCTATGCTCAGCATATTCCTTCTTTGATATACGCTTCCTCTTTTCCTTCTCCACACCATTATACGTTACCCCCAATACCTTATCCTGTGAAGTCTTGAGCTTCTTTGTACGCCGATTAATCTCCTCGGTATCATCAATCAAATCA
>Ga0075437_14319_pt1 | contig 23010 bp, 14 predicted proteins | sample MintriMetagenome_FD_74266 | JGI IMG/M metagenome (GOLD analysis project Ga0075437, IMG submission 74266) | Marine eukaryotic communities from Monterey Bay, USA to study complex ecological interactions - Minidiscus trioculatus and... | ecosystem: Environmental > Aquatic > Marine > Unclassified...
ACAGGTTACTACTCTTCCAGCGCCCCCTACTACCTCCACTTTAACACTAATCCGTATCTCTCGTTAACTGCTTATTACGTACGCTTTTCTATTCACTTCATCAAATCCTAATTGTCCTCAACTGGAGGACACTTTTCCTCTGGGGGACAGCAGCGGACAGTAGAGGACACTTGGGGGACACTTAGAGGGCACTTGAGGACAGATCAACTGTCCCCCGGGGACACTTTAGCGATACCATATACCGTTTATCGCTAAATTTATTCCCATCGAGTAAGCTCCTGATCGACTTGAGTTTCAGTTTTCAATTGCAAGTGTAGGCGTAGGTAAAATGCTCTAATACTGACGATTGAGACCACTTCGTATACCCCTGTACAGTCAAAAGATCAGTTTTAAATAGTCTATCGATTGGTGGTACCACGGTAGCGATTGAGATCATTAAAATAGCTTTTAGAGAGCGAACACCACACTTATAAATTTTTAGTACGTTGCAACGACAATACAATAATATGGAGGGATTCTATGAAGGCAACTGTGACATATGTATGAAACCCGATAATTCACATGAACACAATTTACAACGTTGTAAACAATGTCAAGTACTAGTACACGAACTCTGCTATGGCATGCCGCCAACATCAACCAAAAATAAAAACTTTATATGCCATGCATGTAAAGCAATTAATATAGAAATTGAAGTAAATGGTATTAGTCGTATTGGTGGTATGAACTTTAAAGATTTGATATTAAATAAAGATGGTAGAATTTCATTAAAAGAATTTATCAGTAAGCAGCAGTTAGATGCTGCAGCTGGTCAGCAGAGTGTTAATCATTCGACATATCTTGTGATTTATGTAAAGTGTGAAAAGCTGCTGAATTTCTATATTGCAATAACCGACTTTGAATCAAGCAAAGATGATGATGATGATGATACTATTGATAAGAAGCCGTCTTTAGAGGATGAAATGTTTAACATAACATCAAAAGAACGAGCACAACAGATATTTGACAGATATTGTGCAAAGGATGCCGAACATAGAATCGATTTGCCATCCAATATACTATCCAAGATTGATGATACAATATACAATAACGATCATGATATCACATCAACTCTCTTCGATGCAGCAAAGAAGCATGTATACAAAGAATTGGAAGAAACAACTGATCTATTTTCAAGGTATAGAAAATCAACATTCTATCAAAAATTTTTAGCAAGTCAACGACATATAATGAAACAAATTGATCGTCCATCGGAATGTGCATTGTGTAGTGTATCAACTGGATTACATGCTATGCATCCATTGTATGATACTCATGGTAAGGAAGGTAGACAGTATGTTATACCTTCATCTGTAGCCCCCGTTAAGAAGGAACGTAGATTGGCATGGTGAGCTTGTTATTTGCTATGATTGCCAATATATTGATACTGTGCGGTAAATTGTCACTTACTTAGTTTGATATTTTCATATCTAGGGTACATACTTTATGTGGTATGTCGCTTTGTACAAAGGGATATGTATATGGATGTGATTCAAATGGCGAGTTTGAGATGACGTCTGCTGATGAAGAAGAAGAAGGTGTAGATGAAGAGAATAGAAAAGAAAAGGCCCTGAGTAATAAGGTTATTGGTGGTGATGATACTGATTCCGAGGACGAGGAAGGTGGTGACAATCATGAATCTTTACTAGAAGATGAACAGATCAAATTTACAAACTGTGAAAGGATATTCAACCCTTTAATGGATCAATTAAAAGGAGTTGTTGATAGTAATCTGGAGGTTATGGTTTTGCAGTGTATTGACTCAATGATTGAATATGTCGAAGTATTGACGCCGTCGTACATTAAGGATTATACCAAGTTAATCGGAACGGTGAAGAAGAAGTTTAAGAATAACCCAGAAGTGTTGACCAAATACAAAGAACTCAAGGACAAGATGACTCAAGTATATAATAAGAAACTAGAGTCGGTACCGAAGCAATTTGTCCCTGTCAAGAACGTAAATAAGACCGACGACACTACCAATCAAAGGGTCAAGACTGGAACGTCCTTGTCAAAAACATTTCATGACAAGAACTTCAACGGAATAGTGACTGAGTACAATGAAGGTAGTGAAAAGCCCTATCGAGTAGTTTATACCGACGGGAAATACGAAGACATGACTGAATCGGAGGTATCAGATCTTGTCAACAGTAAATTCTTATCAACGGCATTCTTTTGTATAAATGAGGGTATGCACTACTTGGAAAGTTTATCGGAGGAGGAAGAAGCCAGTAATGACATCAAACACCTTCGTGAATTGCAATGTGTTATCTGCCAAAAGACTTCAAAATCAACCATTAAAATACCAGTCCAGTGTTCTGCTGGTGACGACACAGAGTTTGCGGCATTCCGTAAGTTCCATATTCAATTGAAAAAGAAAAGAGAGCGAGCAAAGATAACAGGTAGTAATGAGGGTACGCAGTGCACAAAAGCAATGCATGTGGGCTGTGCAAGATGGGGTGCTTCTGAAAAGTATGTCAAAAACTCTACCAATAATAAAAGCTTGAGAATGTGTTACTACTTTCCGGGACGGCCGCCGACATATACGGGAGAAGATACATTTGACGAACCATTATCCAATTGCTTTTGTCGTGACCATGCTAAGGAGATAATGGATGGATTGCCAACAGACAAGGGATTCGATATTGTTGATGAGTCAATAGATAACTCTGAAAAGGAAGAGAAAAAGAAAGCAGCAACTCCAATAAAGAAAAGGAAATATGAACACGAATCACACTCTGAAGAGGAAAAGAAGAGAATTAAGAATAGAAAAGGGGTAATGGAGGATTCTGATGAGAGTGATTACTAAAGGAGCTTTATAGATTGGAAACAGAATGGGCATGGGCATAGTTGTGCTAAGTGGAAGACAGATTTAAACTTGAAATGTGTCTTTGATAACCTAACTATACACCACCGCCACTAAGCATCTATGTACTACTTCCTCCAGCACTCGTAGAAATCAAGTAACTCAAAAAAATATCCTCACAAGACCTCCACCAATTGATAATGATAACTGCAATTGATTAACGAGTTGGCAATGAAATATATCAATAACGATGATTGACCAATATCATGACGACCTATATGCTGAAAGACATGTCATTATGAATGTTCATCAAAAGGATACCGTCTACAGTACAGCAAAATTTTACTTTTTTGACTGTTTTTGATGATTGATCTGGATGAAATACATTGATTGGTATTCTAATAAGTATAGTCGGTGGCTCTAGACATACGTTGCAACTCAGTTTTTAACGCTGTTTCGATTGGCAGTGGTTTCGGGGCGGATAGTCTTCGTTGGTCGGCAAGCTGGAGGGTTAAAGTTTACACTACTCAACCAAAAACAAAGAAAATATCAATCATCTTTATATTATCTCTATCGGCAGAATATGGATCGCTACTATATGCTCATATTTCTATTTCTTGTTGCAACAAATACGAGCAATTGCTTTGTCGTTCTCGGTGGCGGTGGCAGTAGTGGTAGTTGTCAAGGTAACTTTCTAACCAGATTACACACAAAGATAAGAAAAGCAAGCAAGAAGTTGTGTATGGGAGAAGAAGACGATAATATCAAAGTAATTACCAACATCACATCTATATCATTATCATCATTTGATAATCTTGGTAGACGTGAACGTAAACGTGTCATAGCACGACAACAACGTATCAATTCATGGTTAGCAAAGTACGGTTCATCACATGCACTACAACAAACATTTGGTAAATACGCCTCCAATCAAAAACTAAGTCCGACACAAACACGTGCATTATATCATACATTATTACCACGATCATTATTGGCATTGAGTGAATTGGATATATTAGACCCGTCTGACTTGGCACCATTGGCATATCAGGCTAGAATTGCTGCCAAGGAGTATGCTAGAAGTAGATGTAATACATCATCTGGACAAGCTTTATTAACAATGCTTAACCCAGAATTACGGAAGAAGTATAATCAACCATCAATGACTTGGTAAGTCCTCCGCATTTATATGTGCACTTGTGTCTACTTCTTTAGCAAGTTTGAACAATATGCTCATATCTTGTGGACATCATGTACTCTATTTCACCTCACAGGGATGACATATACACAAAGTATGAAACACAAATCATGGAAGAAGAAAAGGCTAAAGCCGATGCAGAGGGAAGAACAACTGACGACGAGGATATACTAATGCAAATATACATGAGAATAATCGAAAAGAGTTGTGCAACTAATGCCGCCTTTGATGGACTATTCCTCAAAGAAGATGACAATATAGATGATGATGGTGAAGATAATGAGCTTATTGCAATATCAAATCAATTAGAAACAGATATACAATCGATATTACTTGATAAGAAGGAGAATAAACAACTTATTAAATCAATAAAGAAGGATGAGAAGGAAAAGAAGAAGGTAGAAAAGGAGCGTATAAAATCAATAAAGAAGTTTGATAAGTTAAAGAGAAAGTTGGAGAAGCGGAGAAGAAAGCAACATGAGCATGATGTTGACGAGGATGAGTTAATATGATGGGTAAAGCAGTTATCCTAATATCTAGTAGCCTTCTTACTTTTTAGACCAATCTAATCTTATCGAAACTTGCAAGCTATACCAAACTAGAACACTTCTCCTCATTGAGATGAAATAGCAATCTGCTCAATAAAGACAAACACCCGAGCACCAACAGAACAAACATCCCGATCACAAAGAGGATGCGGACCTGTACTTGCACTAATCCGATGTCCATTCAAGGTAACAATATCATCTTCATTACATGCCATGAATTGAAAGTTACCATGCTTTGATGGTAAGTACTCAATCTTGGCAGCCAATTCACTACATGAACCCTCTGGACCGCCAACATCACAATCTATACCGTCAATTGACATACCCAATGTCGATGTCGAACTAACGCCAGGTGCCGCGGTGTTGCTCAGAGCATCAGAAGGGGGTAAGAACTTATTCTTCTGACCTCCCGTGGCACGTCCCAAAGTGAAGGATGATGATAACATACATGCACAAAACGATTTATTTGGTCCGTCCTTGCCATACTCGGTTGTCAATTTGATTGTAAGGCCGACTTCACTTTGAGTTAGAGATAGTGATTCTTGACAAGTTTTGATAAACTTTTGTACCTCCCAACCAAAGTCGTTTGAGTTGAGACCAATCAATAGTGCCTTGAGGGGTGGACGTAGTGACATAGATTCACCCGTTGGAAGGAACGTCTTTGGAATAGAATGATGCTTGACCGATGTATACCCTTGCACATTAGCTAGTAGCTCCTTCTCATCCATTTTGGCGATATCCTTCCTCGTTGCCAATATCAATGCTTTACTTGTACCTTTTGTACCACTACTCAACATCATTGCACATTCCGTCTTCAACTTACTCCATTCCTTTTGTGTGGCAGGTCTCTTCTTACGAGTATGAATTGGTATGTATTCGCCTCCGGAAGCAGTAGCTCGAAGTGAACTTCCCTTGCCAAAAGGTGATGCTTTTACTCCTTCTTTTGTCTTACTTGCTGGATTAAAGGCACTGCTAGCACTTGGATTCTCATCAATAGCAACCTTCATCTTCTTCTTGGTAGGAGATGGAGATGACTCACTCCCGGATTGACCCTGAGCAAATTCCTCGGCAGCTTTATCACCTTCTAAGGCAGCCTTCTTGGTAGCCTCCTCTCCATATAAGATCAAATGAGCCCATGCATAGACCGCCGCCGCGTCCCATTCAGAATCAAATGTCCCTAAGTAATGGTTTTGACCATTAAACGAGATTTGGCTTTGCCATCGATCACTTCCCTTCCGCTGCTGACGACAGACACCTCGATAAGCATACACATATCGTTTAGAGTCTCCACCCGTTCGAGGTGTAAAGGTGGGATCACGTAACAGAGGCTTGACATGTGGTGGTAGATTCTTGATGTCAATGATTGACAGATCGGGAATGATGAGGTCAGGATCATACCCACCATTCTCTTTTGAAGCCTTGCCATAGACATTGGCATCATACTTGTTATGAATGTTCCTCGATCCATCTAAGTTGTAATTTAAGTCGCTCTCGTTCACAAGACCGGCATCAACATTACCTCTTCCTCCACCGGTAAGTACCTGGTCATACTTCTTGGCTGCCTCTTCGGCAGTGCTAAATAATAGGATCTCCTTACTGACAGAGGCTGATGATACATCCAACACAGGCTTGCCAGCCACCTTGACAAAGAACTTCTTGAATGGCGGCTTAATACCATGTTTTAGCTTCCACACACCGTTATAATTAGCAACAAGATTTGCTTCTTCCGACTCATCGCCCTCTGCGGATCTCTTCTTCTTCTTCCCTGATCCTGAGCTGTCGTCTTGTTCATCAACTTGAACACTCTGTTCTGTTGGAGAAGCAATACTGACTCTTCGTGGTGCCCTGTTGCAAGTTTTCTCATGCGTCAATCTTGCCTGAGACGATCCACAATCACCACCACAATTTCGACACAACCACTTGCCGGGAGACGAATGGAACGATGCAAGATGAAGTTTTAATCCCTGTTCACTACTGAAACATCTTCCACAACGGATAGCAGGACGGAAGGCTGACATGCCTACAATAGAACCAGAAGCTCCTGCCGGTGTCATACTTGATGTTGTAACAATCTCCTCACAGACGAAACCTTTTGCATTGGATACTTTAACAGCATTTAGGATGGGATCTAATGACAAGAGACTAATCTCCTTCCGGATGGATGAGAATGGTCGGAACCATGCCACAGCAAACTTCCTTGATTGACTAATCTTTTGAGAATTGATCAATTCATCAAGTCCTTCGTCTTCTTCCACAATGTTTGTCAACGTACTTAAAGGCAATTCCGCATTCAAACCCTGTAATGACAGAGCAGTCAAGTCACTTGGAGTACACGGAGTAGGATACTTCCCGTCAGAATAGATGACGATCATTCGACTTAGCATTGACCTAAAGTAGGTCATAGACTTCTTGCAACTGAAAATACGACTCTTTTCCCATTCTGACTCGATTGCTTCGGCAAATTGAGGTGCAAGGAAGGTCAAGAGACCCATAACAGGGGCTTTGTACGTCTGACCTCGATACTGAGCGTGAATGTTGGATGCAACGAGGATACGATGCCTTGCTGTGAGGCCGATTGGTGGCTTATTACCTCCACCTTCTCCAACTCGTTCAACGGCGGTTGATCCAGTAACATTACGCTGACTTTTCTTCTCATCTCCTCCAGCCACATCCTTACTAAAGTCCCACGGGGTTGAACAGCCACTCTGACTTGCTGCCAAATCAGCGTTGTTCCATAATCCATTACACCAAGTCTTGCCAAGTTTTCCGGCCGGGTCTGAATGAGAACATCCCAACCAACCCATGCCTTCATCTAATACTACAGCTTGAAAGGGAATCTGACAAAAGTGAGCGTAATCTTCCATCAATACTGAGTATGTGGTCAATATTACATGAAACGGAGAGTCGGGTAAACCACCAATGGGGGCAAAATGAGAGTCAGACGATGGCATTAAGCTCCCAAAGTGCTTACGTAACTGACGTCGTTGGGCTTTTGATCCTTGATATGAAAGGGCACGTAACATTACATCTTTACCGGTAGCAGAGGAGGAAGAGCCACCCTTCTTGAAAACACTATCGACTATACCATCCTCAAGCTTACCAAAGGCTGATGCAAACTGATCAAAGTCTTCTCCACTCGATGTTACAATCAAGTGAGGTCCATAATTTGAAGATGTCGATGAAGAGGAAGAACATGAGGGTGAGTTTGCCATGTTCTGCAACAAGTTAGCAATCCTCAATGTTCGATTAGTCCACTGCATATCATGAAGAACAGCATGTCCTGCTCCCTTACTCATTATATCCAATAAACGGGGTAGGCATGTGTCTGTCCACTCGGGATCATCCTCCAACTTCCTTACAGGAGATGCGGTACCGGCAGTATTGGAAGGGACTACACTGCTACCCAGACTATTCTCAACACCAGTAGAGGAGCCAGAAGAGGTCATGAATGGATTGGGAACAACCAATGAAAGGCCTTGTGCCGATGAAATCTCACCACCACTGCCTTGAAGTTTGGAAAGTGCACAATCCATACGAAACATCCTCCGTTGATCACTCCTACGTGCCACTCCCCTCGTAGAATCTAATACACGATTACTCAACTGTTTAGCGGCGTGAATTACAATATCCATTGTTTTATTGGTATCTGCTCTTGGTGAGGCAAACTTTTTTGGTAATGATGTATCATTGAGATTGGCATCTGATACAATTTTGGCAATTTCAATGTGTACTGGTGTTACTATTACATCTTTATTGATGTCAACACGTGGAACAGCAGCAGTGCCACTACTTGCAGCATCATGCTTATAATTTGGATGCAATTCTTGAAAGACAGAAGCAGCAGCGGCACTTAGTACGGTACGTGAAATGTTTGGATTGTTCGATATAAGTTTTTCATTCTCTTCGACTTGTTTGGCCAACGGTGAACGTTTTAACTTACGTGGTTTGGTAGTGGATGATGATTTAGTGGTGGATGCTGGTGATTTGGTACGCTTCTTGGTTGCAGGTGTGGTGGATGAAACTGCAGCCTTTTTTGGTGTTGGTTTTAAAGCCGTAGACGATGACGAAACGGTATCAGCAGATAGCTTCTGTTTCTTAGAACTAGACATCAAGTCATCCTCAGATGCAGTTCGTTTCTTGGCACCGGCAGAGTTTGCCTTTATCAATTCATTTGCCTTGGTCTTGAACACTTCCTCATCGTGTGTAGACTTGGCACTCTGTTTCTTCTTCCTCTCACCACTTCCACCACCACCTTGGACAGGAGAAGAACGCGGTGTACCCCTAGGAGTACCCCTAGGTGTGGATGACTTACCGGCAGTACCACCAGCACAGGGTAAATGAAAGTGTGGTATAGTTGCATCCTTCTTTAAGAAATTGGGAATCTTAACTTTGGAAGTTGATATTTGATTTAGTATTGATATACGTTGTGTGCGTATTGCTTCCATTGCTAGTGTTATTGGTGGATCGTATGTTGAATTGGAGGTTGAGTCAGATGATGTATCAGCAGTTGAAGATGTAGTTGTTGCTTGCTGTGATGTAGCAGGCTGAGTGGGCTGCTCATCTATTGTGTTACTCTCCTTAACACCCTCTTCTTCAGCTAACAACAATCGTTCTTCACCCCGAACAATTGAATAAGCCGCAGCATCAAATGCCTTCTTAACATATTGTACATCAATCTTTGGTAACTCCTCTTCATTCAAACTAATATCATTCGAATGACTTGGTAACAACGGACCAAGGATTTGGGTATGTATATCAATTAATGAATTGGCAAAGTCATTATTAGTGTCAGAGGTGGAGTTGGTATTGAGTTGTATTGATTCTATAGCAGTTAGGCCAGATGATGATTGGATAGTTGATGATTCATTTCCTAAGAGCGATGTTAGTGTATCTCTTGCACGCCACGATGCTGCTGCTGACTCTGTGGAGGTATTATTGGTGTTGGGAGCAGTGGTTGTAGATGTGTTATTTTGTGATGGCCAATCAGTCTCATCTGATATTAAACCCTGTCGCCATTGGAAGTAATTGCTGTTAGTATCGGTTTGTTTGGTATTATTATTAGGGGAAGACATGATGGTATATAGTATAAGATATATCCTAGAGGGAGATGAGGGTTGAGTGCTGAGTAGATATTTGTGATATTTTGATGTTTTTCTGTGCTTGTAGATAACCCTCTCCGGTTGCCATGAATGAAGATTATCCAGCCCAAAAACACAATCAATCGAAAGAGCGTTAAGAATTTGGTACAAGGACTATACTCTTTTAATGCACGAGCAGTGTTGAATTGTAATACCAATCGATCTTTCAATTTACGATATGCCATTTCCGTCAATTTTTTTTTGATGAGAGTTTGAAATCGGTATCCTTTGAGATTAAGATTGATGCAGTTCGCATGCTATGTTCAGTATATTTGCATACGATATAAACAATGGTTCAATGGATAGACAGGTACTTGTTATCAGTTTGCAATACCATAATCACAAACTACGCTCTATCAATTGGTGGAGATCGGTGACGGATACCGGCTCCGAGAGGACAGAGGCGGACAGGAAGTAAGGCGGCAGGATTTTGTTTGGTTGGTATGGTTGATCCGAGATAAGACCTCATCTGTTTGAGTTATATTCTATTAAGTAGTCGGGTATTTTAATAGTCAATTAGTAGTGTTGTACGGTTACTCATTTTTAACATATAAAGAATACTCTCATAATAAATTTTTGCAAAGATGATGCACCTTGATAAGAAACAGAAAGTCGGAGACAGTAGTGACAAAGAAGAAGTACTATTCAATACCGATACATTATCGAAGATTATATCATATTTACCCTCGCTTGATCTACTCAATGTGGCACTTACCAGTAAACGGTTTGGTCAATCGAATATCAATGATGGATCATCTTTAATTGAAAAGAGTACACATATTGCAATTCAGGACATTGCAACAGAGGAACAACTAGCTACACTGCCGTATTATAATGGAGAGAATTCATTGGCAATTTATCATTATCTTCAGTTTATGAGAGGTCCTCTAACTTTTGATCAGCTTGTTGGAGCTGCTGAGTATGTAGGCGGGGATAAATCATGTGCTCACCACATTAACGATGCGCAGGGGACTTGGGGTACTGCATTCAGCAACTGTATACTAAGGACAGGAAAACATTATGTAACATTTGAAGTACGTAACTCATTGTATATGTGTTCCGTATTGGCAGGTGTAATGAGGCCGGGTCAGGCAGATCAAGAGGCACATTTAAATCCCCTTTGTGGGGGGTTCTTCGAACATTTCTCCCAAAGATCGGGTAACGAGGCTTACAATAATAATAACAAGGTTCATTGTTGCATGTACACTGCACATAATGGAGAGAGGTGCATTAGTGATTGGACAAGGACAGGTCTTCCTATGAGTGAAACCTGGGATGGGTCGGAGAGTATGGATTCTGGTGACAAAATAGGGATGCTGCTAGATTTAGACGAGGGTACATTATCGGTTTACAAGAATGGACAAAGGTTAGGCGTTATGAAGAGTGGATTAGCAGGTTCATACTGTTGGGTAGTATCAATACATATGGGGGTGCAAGTTACAATCAAACGGGGAACGATACCAAGTTGAGAAGAGATTCTAGACTCATTTTAGGGATATGAAGCGCATTCATGAGCAAACGATGGGTAGAAGTAATACTAAAACCAGAAGTGTTGAACATTAGATCATAATACTAAAGGGTATCTTTATACTTATACAACTTGGTTAAGAATCATTGTCCATAGAAGTAGACACCCCATTGGCAGTATCGGTCTCTGAAGTAGACGAATTGTCTCACTAGCAGAGGTTGCTGTATCAGTATCATCATTCTCATGTACCAAGGCTGGCTCTACAAAGAGCTTGATCCTATTAGCAAGCTCTTCATTCTCGGCAATATGTACTGTCATGTCAGCCAGTGGTTCGGTGAAGTAGTTAACAATATCCGGCGTTGCAATATATGTCGTAATTGGCTCGTTCAGATTCACAAGGAGGATTTTCACCTTTTGTCCTGCCTTTATGTCAAAGATTGGACTGTCAATAGTTGTACCTTTCAAAAGTGCCGTTGTCATATTACTATTTGGAATAGGCTCTATCAGACCATCCAATATAGACTCATCCATAAACTCTTCAAAGATCTGATGAGACTGGTAAGGAGTCAACATTCCTTGTGGCCACACATATGCCCCTGGTTCGATGCCATCGTTAATTGGACTATTGAAATACTGCAGGAATAGTGAATACTGATAATCAGTACCCCAAGCTTGATTGGTATTGGTTAATATCACCCTCAATGTGTCATCCAAGTCTCCTCCTGCTATCTGATATTGAGCAACATTGATTACTAATGCTGGATTATCGACAAAGCCTCCGTCGATGAAGACTCCATCCGATAAGCCACATTGATTTGGCCACTGATTACACACAGCAAACTTATCCAACATTGGTTCATTGTATATTCTATCCACCGCTTGTTTAAAGAGCTTTAACGCTGCTGTTGCATTCTGTTGTTCGAGCTCATATCCAATAGGTGATGTGAATTGAGTGAATAAGGATGGTACTAGCGGAGACCCCGCTCCGGCAGCCGCGGAGGATATTGCGGCCACTTGTACCAGTGTAGAATAAGTTCCGCCACCAAATGCTGGTGATAAACTACTTTTACTTTCTGTAATTTGATCCATGTATACTTTCCCATTGTCTCCAGGGTAGAGATGAAAATCTTCCCAATCGTCGAATGAATGTTGCTTCGGTGTTGGAGATATACTAACATCCATATCATCTAGTTCCGTTGAGTATTGATAAGATGCACTAGACGCATTTATGATATAAGCTGCTGAGATTGGTACAGTGTAGATTTTATCTAGGTGACCAGTGTAAACTGCAGCATCATTATTAGCTGCTTCATTTGAACGTACCCTCGAATTTGGTACGAGAGCGGACTGTATTAGAAGATCTGTTGATTGTAAAGATTCAAGTCTATTGTCATTCCCTGCTATTCTATCTATAAAATCGTCATCTCCATATGACTTGGATGTGTAATTTAGCATATCGTTCACAACTGAGGATCAGAAAGAGATATGATTAGTGAGCTCCGAATCCGATAAAGAACACATCATATGCACATACTTTACTCACACTCGGCCCAATCTCCATCAAAATAGACTAATGTTTGACATAGATCACTAATGATCTGTACAGCGGGACCATCTCCCAAATCTCTCGTATTGCAAACCTCTTCAGCATAGGCAGCTGTAATATTTCTCGAAGTGTCAATAGTATCAACTAACATTTGTTTGTAGGCATCCATCCACTGTACTACAAAGTCGTGCAATGCCTGTGAATCATCTGCATTAACAACACGATCATAAAACTGTTGTGAATAGAATAATTGTGTAGAGAACCATGAAGCACCGCTCGTTGTACTAATTGCAGAGAATTTGGACATGATATCTAATTTGGAAAAGAGATTAGCGAATCCAATGCATGCCATTTGAGATCTCCAACCTCCGCCTGTTGATGCCCATCGTAGTGTTGGTGATGGTATATTGGTTTGTGAAGAGTCTATCTTGTCAGTAGAACCATATGATATGGATGGTATAGATAGAAGGAAGAGCAGATGCACAAGATATGAACAATTCATTATGTCTCAACACTTTAATCCTCTGGCCGGCCGTCCAACGAAGACTATACGCCCCAAAGCCACTAGCAATGGAAAAGGCGTTAAAAGTTGATCTAAGGACAATACTTTTAATGTATGAGCAGCTATATTGCAATAGCAACTCGATCTCATTGATAATATCGTCTTATTGAGTACGATACATATTCAAAAAATCACGAGTATTGCTGAAAGTGAAAGGGTATCCTTGGTTGATAGTGTCATTGTGCATTCTTATGCCTATTCAATCATATAAAGGCTGATGTGGATCATGATATTGATCAATCGTTCTATAATACACTTCATAGATATGCCATAGATATTCGTTAATCATTTGCAAGCTCTTCTTCAATTGGTGTCACGGACCTTCTAGGATACCGGTTTAGTGTTGTGTGCAAGGGTGAATGCTCTATCGTAATATTGACGATTGAGACCGCTTGAGCTGCTTCGTATATCCCCGATACACTCACAAGATCATTTTTTAACGGTCTATCGATTGTTAGTACCACGGTAGCGGCCACGGTAATAGTTACAATAGAGCTAGATATAGCCACAAACACCTAACTTTATTTTACAATTTGGTTGATGGAAGTACAGATGTCTTTGGTAACGACTAGAGTAAAAGAAGAGGAGCATCAACCTAATGCTTACTCTTCAGTTAAGGATGAAGATAGAGATGATGAAGATTTGAGAGATCACGATGTAAAGGTATCAACAACGTATAAGAATAAGAAGGAAGGAAAAGTGATGGCTAATAAACAAACATCAAGTTCTATGAATAGTACTCATAGAAAGATGGTATGTGATCAGATTGAATATACCGATATATACATTAAAAGGAAGAAGAATAGATATAGTAATGTCAAGGTCGAAGTGAAGGGTGAAGAAACAGACGATGAAGATGCTCTATATTCATCTCCTCCACAATTTTCAAACAATCATTTGATGGATTGTGTCAAGGCCGAAGAAGTTAAGGGAGAAGATACAGATGATGAAGATGCAGTATCTTCTCCACAACTTTCAAATGAATACTCAGTTTGTTGCAAAGCTGAAGTAAGGGGAGAAGATACGGATGATGAAGATGTGGTGGGTACAATAAAGACCGAGAACAACACATTTAAGACATCATCTGATAGAGGAAATATTAGTAAACGACGCGGCAAAAAGGTTTCCGAGACGGGGAATATAAGGTACATCTGGAGACACGGCAAAGAATTTGCCCAGACAGTTGGATATAGATTGGATTACCGCCGAAAGGGATGTAAGAATAAAGGAGTGTGTAAAAGACAACGTCCAAGATTTTGTTCCCATAGTGGAGGATGCCGTAGCTATGCCCTAAAAGGAGGAACATTATGCTTTAGTCATGATCCGAGAAAGAAGAAATCACGATCATCATCACCATCGTCGTCGGCATTATCCCAGGCAAATGTCATGCTCATCTTGGTGATTGTTGTATGCTGTTTGATACCAGTGTCGTCCTTCTCTTTCTCTCAGAGCGTTAGATTAGCAATACAGCGGAGTAGAGGTACCAATCTCACATCACCATTATCATCTGGCAAGTCTGTTGACGAAGAACCGTCATCATCAGCTGACATATCATCAACAACTCAAAAGCCACATAAACGTCGTGAGAGATATTCAGGTCGGTATCCACGCAACTTTAAAGACAAATACAAGGAACAACGTGGTGACGAAGAGACCATTAACAAAGTATTAGCGAAGGGGATCACACCCGCTGGTACACATGTACCCATCATGGTTAGAGAATGTCTACATTATATGGGTTTAGAAGATAATAATAATGATGCGGATGGACAACAACAACTACAACAATCTCCTTTGCTGGTTGTGGACTGTACACTGGGTTACGGTGGTCACTCGTCATACATACTCAAACATCTAATAAAGACTAATGGTACATCCAATGGATCAAGGCTCATATCCTTTGATCAAGATTCTATAGAGATTAAAAAGACAGAAGAACGGTTACGAACGACAGTATTGAATCAAACAAGTAATGAAGAATCAACAACAACACAAGATGAAGATTTACACAGCAATCTATTCACGGCAGTTAATCAAAACTTTGCAAATCTAGGTTCATATCTATCATCTACACATCAGATAGGACAAGTTACGAGTCTATTAGCAGACTTAGGTCTATCATCCATGCAAATTGATAATAATGATCGTGGATTCACATACAAGCGAAGTGGACCTCTGGAAAGTCCGCGTTTGTAATGTGACTTTGATTGCCTTTATAATTTGATTGCAACCCAGATGCACTAACTTACTATTATCATCTCTCTTTCTTCGTCATCAAATGATGCTAATGCATACATTCCAGGACATGAGGATGAATCCAGACGATAATACTGAGACGGCATATGATCTCCTTAAACGATTAAGAGTCAGAAAGTTAAAATCAATGCTGAAGGAGAACAGTGATGAAGAATTCGCTGCCGAGATTGCTCTTGGTCTCATCGGTAAGGGAAATACGATACCATCAACAACTGTAGAATTGGCTGATCGAGTTCGAGATATCGTACGGCCATTGATAATGAAACAGAACAATTGGAATGACAAACAAGGATTGGGGAAGAATCAAATGAAGAAGATGAAGAGTCAGTCATATTCAACTATTGCCAGAGTAATGCAGGCAATTCGAATTGAGGTGAATGGGGAATTTGAGGTACTAGATAAGCTGCTTGAGGATGTACCAAAGGCATTATCGCCGGGCGGAAGAGCTGTGTTTCTAACTTTCCACAGTGGAGAAGATCGGAGGGTGAAGAAGTCATTCAAGAGTGGTTTTAAAAGTGGGATATACAGTTCATGGAGTAGAGATGTAGTCCGACCGACAAGCAAAGAGAGGAGAGACAATCCTCGAAGCTCATGTTGCAAATTGAGATGGGCAGTTCGATCTGACAAACCCATCGACGATAACACGGCAGTAGATCTTGTTAAGACAATAGATCCAAGCTTGAATGATCAAGTAGATTGGAATGATCGTGTGGGTATGCAGGCAAAATGGATTAATGAAGAGAAGGGTTGGAAGGTCGATGTAGAATGGAAGTTAGGACCCTTTGGTGCTGGTCTGTTTGCTTGTCAAGACATCCCAAATGGCACGGTTTTAAGGGTAGGAAAGAACGGCGTCAATCTAGTTGGATTTCAAAGCATTAAAGATATTGAGTCGTTTTGTGGTGGAGAAGCCGAAGACAGGGAGGTATACAACGCCAAGCTGACTTATGTCAAAGACTACATGTGGGGATTTAGTGCATCGAATACAGACGGACGTGGATACGATATTGACACGCCGGACAACCAAAAGAAGGAACGATTCTTTGGCATGTGGTGCCCTGGCAACGGACTCAACCATAATACAAATCCAAACACAGTGTATCGAGCATCTGCCAATGGAGGCACTGATGATGGAATCAATCTCGTTGCAATTAGTGATATCAAGGCGGGAGATGAACTGTTCGACGATTATCGACGACATGGTAGTGCACCTGACTGGTTATTACAGTTTGCCAAAAAGTACAATGTAACACTGAACTTTGCAGAGTGTAACGACTTTGTGGAGGAGGAATAGTAGAGTTCATTCGATTCATTGACAGCTAACTTAAGATAAAGCAGCGACCCTTTATGGCAGCTACTAGATCAACGTCCTAAATAACTCCACTTCCAATTTAAGATCATCTTCCACTTATTCAATTGCAATAGCTTGCTCTGTCTTTGCCTTCTCCAGACACTTCTGCCAATCCCCATTCCGCTTCGAACAAACACTCGCAAGAGGATCGACTACATTCATATTCATAACAAACTTGCTATCCAAACTTTCCGAACTGCAATGTGAATTAATACCATCATCATAATAAACATTGGATACATAATCTTCTCCGCCATCTGCACCATCGACCACCTTGATGTAAGCTCTTCGAGCCTTTGCCTTGCCAACTGGATGAGAATCACTTGACTCCTTTACTTTACCTCCCACAATTGCCTCTTTATCATTCCGTACCATGCAATCTACATCGACTTTCAACCCTCCACTACCATCTTTGTACTGTTCTCCAATCATACCGTGTACGGTGCCCTTGTCACCTGCAAATTTCCAAGCTACCAATGACACATCAACTGAACAATCGTCTTCCCCTGCTTTGCTCTTTGTACAGTATCGATTATGAGATCCAGATGCTGTAACTTTGGCCGTGATTGGTCCACGATTCTTGACTAGACGGGCAGCATTGTCATATGTGTATTCACCCTTATGGATTGAGGATATGATTGTGTAAGTTGGAATTGCAATAGCAAAGATATGATTGCAATGCCAAAGCAAAGATAAGCTCAATCTACACAAAACTTACCGTGCCCTTGATTTCATCTTCATGATAGGTCGATTGTACATCTATATCTTCTTTATTCTTCATCAAACGAGCGGCCTTAGGGCCCTCGATATCATCCTTAGATATATATGAGAACACAAGATGTGAGCATATTTTTCATTTGCAAAAATGAGACACAATATATGAATTTACCAATGGGATTGGGGCCATATCACCACTAACACCGACTTTAAATGCTGCAGCGGCAGCAGCCGATGGTGATATGACGAGGGATAGTACTAGAATTCTGATCATCGTATATTTAGTCAAGAAGGTAAATTATGAGTCTAAAAAATCTTTAATGTCAAAAGTCAAAATTTCTCGACTTTGACCATCTGAAGGGATACCATCCGATCTTATGACATTACCTAGCTAACATCCTCCTTATATCTGCAATAACTACATCTTTATGATCGTCAACTATGGCATAAAATCAAGTTTATATTTCCCTTTCCCCAAAGATTCTATACGCTAATGAGCTATAATCTCTTTTCCCTCGTCAGCCGCTTGTCCCTTACTTATCTTTGTCCTTACGTGTACTGGGCATAAACCTCTTTGGCAATTCTTTCGATAAGAATAAGTTCTTTACATGAACTTTTGTATCTGGGATGTTTGAATCTTCAAATACAACCGTTGTGTTATAATTTGCATCGACGTCGCCCAATACTGTTCCCACAAGATTATTCAGGTGCTTTTCGTGATCAGACACTAAGCCTTGACATACTACAGGTGTAACAGGGGGAACCATTGGAAAGGGATCAAAATCTCTAAAAAGAGGCAAGTTGACGACTCCTCGTACGTTTTGTCTTGGCACCCATGTTCTTCCAATAGAAACATCTTCAAAACTGATCAAAATGTTATGACCTTCCTCAGAATCAGCTCCAATTAGTGTTCCAAGCTTTCCATTCAGATGACTTTTGTCACCAACTAATCCATGACATTCGACGGGGGCGTTTTGACGAAAGTGTAGGTCATTTCTCTTAACAGTAATGATTTCAGCACCTTCGTGTAACGAATCCTCAGACAAGTATGTCGAACCATCGCGATCCTTGCCAAGTTGTAATGGACCTTTTACAAGACAACTATCCATCCCATCGTCTTCCAAAAGTTCATATACTTGAAACTCATCATCACCCTTCACATGTACCAATCGTTTGAGTTGAGGTAAGAAACCTTTCTTCAACGTTTGTAGAAATTCCTTCTTTTGTACGGCGTCAGGATCGTTAGGATTATCCAAACAGTCGACATTGATTAAATTGATATGACTAACCAAATATCTCTCTGCTGCAATCTCGGGAGCTTTCTGATTCAGCACGGCACTTGCCATGCTAAATGCCAAGGCGGCTAAATGATTATGACCATTTGCTCTTTTCTGATACCCTTGCTGATACCCTTGCTGATACTGTTCCCATGTCCCGGGTGGTCCAACACTAATTCCCAAACTATTTTCCTCAGGTGAAACATCTACATGTATACCAAATCCACCAATTAGAATGCCCGTTGCGAGGCCTAACCCGACCCCCAAGGAAACTTTAGATGACTTTGGTGGATCAAAGTTATAACTAAAGGATCGTATACTACTTTGCATATTGTTGTTATTATAATGATGATTCTTCATTAATTGTGATTGTGTTGTTTTTCGTCGTGACGTAAGTGCAGCGGACCGTAAAACATTGGCACCCATTCGATTGACGAGTTTGTTTGAATTGCAATAAATAGATATCATATCTTCACCTAATAAGTCGATGATCTTATACATAAACCGCTATTATGAGATGATGTCGTGTATCAGTAATTTGATATGCTGAGATATTAGCACCTTTGTTAGTATTTGCGGTCTGTATTTCATATGATATTGTCCACGTTAGAGATAGAGTAGAAGTCGACAATTGCAAAAAATGACATATCATGTGCACATTTTTGTATCTCCATATTTCCTCTAAAGCGCTACAAACCCAGACAATTCATCAACACATATCCCTCAACACATATATTAAAGACTTACATTAGCGGCAGTAAAGGATGAAGAGACTTTATTGATGGAGGCCAAGATTTAAGATTATGTAATAAGATTTGGCTTGGCACACATGGCATAAATAAGAGGTAGGTTCTATCTTAACTCTATGTATCGACCTCAAAATCAATGAAATATAAAAAGATCATCTCAAGGTATTGGAATTATCAGTAGCTTACTGTCATTTCCCTCCTTATAGGTATATACAACAACTTCGTCTTTTATGAAAAATCAAGTTTATTACCCTTGCCCCAAAGATTCTCTGTCTCTGCGCTAATGAGCTATTCTCTCCTTTCCTTCCCCCTCGTCAGCCGCTTGTCCCTTACTTATCTTTGTCCTTACGTGTACTGGGCATAAACCTCTTTGGCAATTCTCTCGATAAGAACAAGTTCTTTAAATGAACTCTTGTATCAGGGATGTTTGGGTTTTCAAATACGACCATTGCATAATTATTTTCATAATCAACCCTCAATACTGTTCCTACTTTGTCATTCAGGTGCTTTTCGTGATCAGACACTAAGCCTTGACACACTACAGGTATAAATGGGAGAACCATTTGATGGGGAAGATCTTCTCTAAAAAGAGGCAAGTTGACGACTCCTCGTAAGTTTTGTCTTGGCACCCATGCTCTTCCGTCCATTCCAATAGAAATATCTTCAAAACTAATCAAAAAGTTACGGCCTTCCTTAGAATCAGCTCCAGTTACTGTTCCAATCTTTCCATTACAATGGCTATCCTCGCCAACTAAATCATGACATTCGACGGGTGATTTTTTCACAAAGTATACGTCATCTCTCTTAACAGTAATGATTTCCTCCGACAAGTTGGTGTTCGATGAACCTCCTCCGCGAAACTGGTCAAGGTTTAATGGACCTTTGACGACGCAACTATCCAATCCATCGTCTTTCAAGAGTTCATATAGTTCACCCTTCTCATCGTCATCACCCTTCACAAGTACCATTCGTTTGAGATTATTAGACAGTGCTTTCTTGATTCCTTCGAGATCATAATCAATTGAGTTTGGATCAGTCAAATATTGGATATTGATATAATTAGCAGTACTAGCCAAGTATCTCTCTGCTGCGACTTCTGGGGCTGTCTGAGTCAGCATGGCTTGAGCTAGAAGGAGACCACTGTTAATATTGTCACGCATTATACTTTTTGTAATTGCTGCATGCTGATACCATTCATTCGATCTCCCAACACTAATTCCCAAACCATTATTCTTAAGTGAACCGTCTACATGTATACCAAAGGCACCAATTAGAATCCCTGTTGTCAATCCTAGCCCCACCCCAAGAAGAGTAACTTTATTATTAGATGACGTTGGTGGATCGAAGTTGTAACTGTAGGACCGTAAACTTTGCGAGTTGTTATTATTATAATGATGATTAGTTACTAATTTTGATATATTATTTCGTCGTGGCATAAGTGTAGCGGACCGTAAAACATTTGCACCCATTCGATTGACGAGTTTGTTTGAATTGCAATAAATAGATATCATTTTTTAGTAAAAAGTTGATATTGGGTATAAACCGCTGGGATATTATATTGGGTATCAGTAATTTTGTACGTTGAGATATTAGCACCTTTGTTAGTATTTATGCTCTGTATTTCATATGATATTGTCCACGATAGAGTTAGATAAAGTAGAAGCGATAATCATTACAAAAATGACATATCATGTGCACACACCAACAAAAATATTATATCTCCAGAAGCGCTGCGTACCCAACCTCTGCTACAAGCCATCAATACATATCCCCCTATATATGATATATGTTCATAGACTTACATCAGCGGCAGTAGAAGGATATAGAGGCTTAGTTACCTCTGCATAAAGAGTCAATGATGGAAGTCAATGAGCGCCAACAGGCGCCAACTACGCCAAACTCAAACAAGAGGTAGGTTCTATCTTGACTCTATGTATCGACCTCAAAGTCAGGTAATAGTTATACGTATTAGAATCATCAGTTTGTTGTATTCATGCAAATCGATACTGGTATGTAGAAACTCCTACATATCGAGATATTAAATCTGTTTATTCTACTCATATTATACAACAATATTAGTAGGGTCCGGTGACGGATCACAGGCCCCCATGTATGAGAGTCTTATCTACAGTCTACTCCCGCCCGCTTATGTTAAGAAGTAGATAAGCTAAGAGTGAAATCTACTGCTACAGCACTAATTCTAGGTTAAAACTTCAACTCAATATTTTACACACCCTCTATTAAAACAGTTGATCATTCTTCAATACACATTTCCTCAACATATCATCTATCTAATCAAACACTCCAATGTCCGCCCTCCTTTAACCTCCTCTGTACAGCCTCTACATCGTTAGAAGGATCTACATAGTATCTAGTAAGATGCGGTCCGTTAGTACTATCTTCTCCTCCACAGCCTCCACCTCCCTCACCACATGGGAAGTTGTTTTCTGTTGTGTACTGTCCCGGAGAGTTGCCCAGGCAACAGTTGTTTCAGTACCTAGTAGATTAAGTCCAGTTTTGACTCGAAGAAATCCCACTATAATAAGAGAGAAGATCAATGTGCATGTAAGTGTATGTGCATCTAAGGACAAAGAAAAGGCAAAGAAAGCTCACTTACTCTCTCCCCAGTACTGGAAGATGCGCGTTTAGCGGTTTATGGAAATAAAGAGAGACGATAGAATTCAAGTTAGTGCATATGTGGGTTACAAAGGAATCAAATAAAGGCAGACTAAGATCAAACGAAGTAGTCAAATCACCGAGACTTCATATTGAACACTTGACTTCGCATGATAAAAGAATACTAACGCGGACTTTCCTGTCCCCTCTTCTCAGCCTCTTGTACTCTAGGATTCATATAACTTTTCTTCTTCTTACCACTGTCGCATATTTCCGCATTTAATACACTAATTAATCCTGGAAGATACGTGAAAGAGAAGTGATTGAAACTTCTGTTTAGTACATATGGTTTGTAATGGGCAATCGAGAAAGGCAAACAAGGTCAAATGAAGCAGAATCACCGAGACTTCATATTGAACACTTGACTTCGCATGATAAAAGAATACTAACGCGGACTTTCCTGTGTTCTTGACGGGTATTTTATATAGTCTACATCTCGCAACAAGTTTTAATGGTGATCTAGGATCAGTTGAGGATTCTACTAAGTCAGATATTGTAAAAGCTGTACCGCTTTGTAAATTATGTGTTGATAAATTGTAATGGGTTGTGGTAGTGACGCATCAGTAATACATAAAAGGAAATAAGAGATTGTTGAGATTTGTGTTTGGAAGATAAATAATATGACCACCAACATGAAAACTCACACAAACAATAACACATTTTACTTACTCTACTAATTAGG
>Ga0075437_11736_pt2 | contig 23007 bp, 18 predicted proteins | sample MintriMetagenome_FD_74266 | JGI IMG/M metagenome (GOLD analysis project Ga0075437, IMG submission 74266) | Marine eukaryotic communities from Monterey Bay, USA to study complex ecological interactions - Minidiscus trioculatus and... | ecosystem: Environmental > Aquatic > Marine > Unclassified...
GTTATCTCTAACTTTGAACACCTGTGATAACTAAAGCTGCTACCCTCGATAGACGGTTATATACCGCTTATTATTGTTGTTTGTTGGTATGCAATATTATATACCATCTGCATACACAACAACAACTATCTACAATCAATAAATAACCTACAGTATCCCAATTAGTTATCAAAGACTCCCAGTTCAATTCAATTTAAGTCAGTATCAACAGGCTTTATAATTCTTATACTACTATTCCTTCCAGTACTCTTAACCTGCCCCTTATCTATTTACATATTATCTTATCCTCTTCCCAACATACTATCTCCACTTAAACTTGTAGTCAATCGCATTTCATAGTCTCGTACAGTCTGACTAATTTGATCTGCTAAACTCTCTACTCTACTTTCCAAGTATCTTTCTTTCGACTTGAGTATCTGAATAGTCTGCTTGGCACGAGATAGTTCTGCCGACGTTTCACGTTGAATAATCCGTTGCACTTCCGCGGACTTGGAATGTTCTGCTAACAGTTTCGAGAGCTCCATCTTTTCGGCTTGAAGTTGTGTAATAAGAGCAGTGTATTCCGATAGGCTCGAATCATTCATGGCCTTTACCTCGGCTTTCTCAAGCTTGTTTCTTAAATGCTGTATCTCAAGTAGCAACTCATCCTGTTCTCTATTACTATCACTCTTAGCCTGATCGTGTACCGTATTACTCCTTTCTCTTGTTGTTGCTTCATTTAACTTGCTCTTCAGCGATTCACTCTCATTCTTCAAATGGCTAATCTCGTGTTGATAATGATTCTTCTCTTTTGAGAAATCATTACACATGCTTTCCAAATCTAGTCGCATCTTATCCCCATCTGAAGCCATTACGTCCAGACTTCTAAGAGCATTATGCAATTGATGTTTCACATCCTTACATTCAGCCTCCAACTCAACTTTTGCCTTGTATGTCTTATCCAACTCAAGTTCGAGCAATTGTGTATCCTTCTCATGAACAGACTTGAGAGTTTCAATATCGTTTCGAGATTGAACTACCTGTGTAGATAATACATCCCTCTGCTCTTCCACACAGTGTAACTTGTCCTCATACTTCATTGCCCAATCCTTACGTTCAGCTTCACCTCTAATCTTCACACTGCGCAGCTGAGTCTGTAAACTATCAACCTCATTCTTGTAGTAAGTTATATCTTCATGCTCAGCCTTCATGATGCTAATATCTTGTTGCAATCTTGATGTACTCTCATCATGAAGTTGTCGGGCCCTGACAAGGTCAGCCTTGAGTCCATCTACTACCTTATTATGATTATTTTTGATATCCTCACAGCTCGAGCCTCTCATGTTAAGTTGAGATTGCAAATCTACGATTTGGTCTTGGTAACTCTTTTCTAAAGACTGCTTATCGGCAAAGAGTTTGGTTAGTTGATCCTGCTGCTGCTTAGACGTATCAAAGAGAGCACGATTCTTGCTCTCTAGGGTTTGGATAGTTTGATTGAGATGAGATTCAAGTTGATCTTTCTGAGCGTCCTTCTCCTACGGATAAGAGAGAGAGAGAGAGAGAGAGAGCGCGAGAGTAGGTTGAGGTGAGTTAGAAAAAGTACACATGATATGTCAACCCACACGTCTCCGTATCATTCTCACCTGGCACTCTATCTCAACCTGTTTCAACTTCCCCATACACCCCATCCATTTAGATTCCATATACATTTTCTCTTTCTTCATATTGTCCAATTCAATCTTCAATGATTCGTCATCAATACTTGTGTTATTGCAACTCATCAAGAGCATCTCTTGATTAAGTTTTTCAACATGCTCCAATTGTTGTTGTACCTCATTCATTTCTTCACGATATGTTTCATCAACCTTTTTAGTTTCATCTATTATACGTTGTTCCATACAATGTTCTCGGCCTTTACTTAGTTCCAACTCTTTTGTCACATTTGTCAATTGCTGTTCGAGGTTTGTAATTGTAGTTTGTTTTTCCTTTGTGATTGTATTCTTAGCCTCGGTTGCATTGACTAACTTGCGCTTATATGTGATTATATCTCGAGCTAACTTATCACGTTCATTTGTTAACATCTTGATCACCTCAGCGTCCATATCATATGGTCTATTACTCTTAGAAGGAGACTCGGGTATCTTTGGCATTGACTTCTTACTAGAAGATGCAGCTGATGATAGAGATACACTACCACCACCACTACCTCTTTCCAACTTCCTTTGATATGCTGCATTACGACGACGAGGTGTTGTTACCACCATCATTGACGTAGGCTCAGTGCTGACTTCCACTGACGGCTTGTAACTACCCTTTGTATTCACACTCCTTGCATCACAAACGGTAGTCGGTATTGCAAAGTTAAATGTATCCTCTGTAGTTTGTATAGTCGATTGTCCTAATGAATAATGACTGGATGATGCAATTGTAGAATCATCAAATGTTAATGATTCGGTTGGGTTACAATATGATTGATTATTTTGTAAATATTTATTTTTGTGGAGTGATGAGGTACTATCATCATGTGAGTTTGTCTGTGTGGCTGCAGCTTGTTGTTGTTGTTGCTTCTGCTGTTTCCGTTGTCGACGGCGTTCGTTTGCAACTTGTGAAAGACGCGATGAAGATGATACTGATGACGACGATGCCATTATGTCAGGGAAAGACTCTTATATTATTTGATAGTATCGGGGAAAGACTCTTTATTATTTATTGATAGTATTATATTATATCGGGAAATGACTCTAATATTTTGGTTACTATCTACATATATATCTCACCTACCTTCTGGTTATATACCAGAGATGAGATAGGTGTGATAGGCGTCTTGCTGCTTGCTATTCCTTTACTGCTCACTAATAGTCTATTCCTGCTAATAGTACAGAAGTAGTCTACCAGACCAGGTTATAAGATAGTCTACTACTATAGTGAGTACTATCATCACCGGAGGGAATTTTTACTTTCTCGTTACGCCTAAGTAAAAGCCAACGAAATGGCCGTCTTCCAAGACTTCACCTACAGATACCTTATATCAATCAAGTAGTGCCGTTATATCTCTTATAACTCTTGGTACATATAATATATATATGTAACTTGGTGTTACTTATGTACTTTAGGTCCTAGACAGAGGAGCAGCGGCGTCTGGCGACGATAAGCAATGTGGTCATTACTCAGGAATAGATTATGGAGTATTTCTCGTAATAGTAGAACGTTTCTTTACTGCATCGGCGGTAATTAGCACATCAGTGGGATGTTTGTCATTTTACTTAGGTGACAACTTCTCCCGTCATCGAAATGTATATGGAGGTTTCAGTAGTGGTCAACAACCTTATGACGTACCATTGATTGCAACTAGCGCTTTATCATCATCATTGTCATCAAGTGAAGATTCTATACCAGAAGTAGACAGTAAGTTACAAACATCAACATCAAGTACTAGATCATATACCACAAAAGCAGATGAGTACTTCTCAAAACACAACAACAATATACCATTACCAACAATTATACATGATAATTTGCAAAGATTAATACCTAAAGAAAAACAAACCGTTAATAACAAATTCTTAATTATCGGTGATGTTCACGGCTGTCTCGAAGAGTTGAAGTTACTAGTAGAAAAGGCAACCAAAGAGCATAATCAAGGAGAACAATTTACAGCCGTTATATTATTGGGTGACCTTTGCAATAAAGGGCCACACTCCGCATCAACAATTCAATATGTACGTCAACAACCAAATTGGTACAGTATTAGAGGCAATCATGATGATCGTTCATTATTAGCCGCTCTGGGTGATGAAAAACAAATGAATAAACCGAGGTACGAATGGGTAAAAGGGTTATCAGATATTGACATTAAATGGATGTCCAATCTACCCTATACAATTAGAATACCAAAAACAATGTTCAATAACAATAATATTAAACAAGATATATTACTAGTTCATGCGGCCTTGGACCCGACTATTGAATTAGAGAAGCAAGATATTGATACAATGGTAACAATCAGAGAGTTGATTGTAGAAGGAAAGTCACAACCTTGGGCAAAAGTTTGGGAGGGACCCGAATTTGTTGTCTTTGGACATGACGCCAAACGAGGCCGACAGAACGAACATTTTGCCATTGGTTTAGATACTGGTTGTGTGTATGGAGGTCAACTCACTGGTATCATACTACCGGAGATGAGAGTAGTCAGTGTTGATGCTCTAAAAGAGCATCAACCAGTGAAGAGAAAGAAGATATAATTCTATAACTATAGCTAGGTATGCAAGAAGATAGAATAAACACAGTAGTCACTATAAGAAGCTTCTAGATCAAACAATAGTCATCATTAATGGTTATCAAACAAACCTCAAGTACTCTTTCTGAGCTGCTTCTTTCCAACTTTTGCCAGATACTCGGGGCTATACAGTTCCCGAAGTAGACTGCTAAGACTCTCGACACTTGCGCTACTCGAGAGACTGCTCCTTCTTCTTCTTCCGCTATTCTTTTTTGAACTGTTCGGTAGCGCAACCCCTCCTAGACTAGCAGAACTACTAGTATTACTACCTCTTCTTCTTTGGTCATTCTCATTATCACCACGGAGCTTGGAAACTAGACTATTTTGATCGGACTCATTCGTTAAATCCCAGCCAACTCTAGAATTCATCGAGGAAGAACTCATTCTTCTTCTTATCGGGCCACTCTTTGTATTATTCTTGAGAATAGACTGTATAGAAGTGAATGGAATAGTCTTTCTCATGGTAGGAAGGTGCGAGCAAGATGAAGATGTTCGAAAGACGGGCCTCCCTGGTGAATTTTGTTGATAATTATCATTACCATCATTCGTTTTTGTTGACACCTGTTCATAAGTTATACCACGCTGATTGACGACGGCCCATGTCTCATGATGCTGAGGTGCTGCTGTGACTGTGTACAAAGAGTTGGTGCTTTTTCTGAGTGGAGATTTTGCGGGCCTCGGTTGGTATAAGTTCTTGAGGTTTGTACCCAGTGTTGCATCACCAGAGCGTTCACTCTGATCCTTGCTACTGTTTACTCCATCTTGAATGTTTGTTGGAAGAATGACAGCAGTTTTTGATACAAAGGATAAATCAAGGTCGCCTGTTGTCTTGTGTCTCACCATTGGTTTGCTAAAAACCGAGTGGGGTGATGTTTGCATCGGACTTCCCTCAACGACAGCTTGATCTGACCCCATAGAGCGTCGTGATGCCAAAGACCTGCGTGATTGGTCAAGTCGTCCAGGTGTTGTTGGCGGCTGACTTGTTGATCTTCGTGACTCCTGAGATGATCTTCTTCTGCGGGTAGGCTCTTGACTCTTTCGTCTATGTTTGTGGGGTATTTGCCTTGCCTTCTTCTTGGGCAATAATTGTGGACTTTGGGCTCTCTCAATGTCGGCTAATAAACTTTCAGTTGCATCGGTATTGACCAATCGTATACCACGTCCCCAATATTTACGTCGAATTGTCTTTGTGCTGCCTTTCACGTCAAGGACGAATCTAATTTCCCTTTCTTCTTCGACCTTACCATCATTTGATGGTTTGTCAGCAACAATACTATATGTCTGAGAAGAGTAAAATGATATAAAGCAAAAGGTAAGTTGCCCCCATTCATTATAAGTATACATATAAAAACATTTATAAACTTACCCAATCCCCATTAGAACGTTTGATGAAGCAAAAATCTAAACTTTGCAATGAGTTTGCATTGTCAATCGCTTCTTGTCTACTTGATGCAATAGTCATATGTGATCGGTGTTTAATAACATGTCCTAGATGATATCCTGGTAAAGACGTTGGTGCCACGGGGGGTTCAGAATCTTCTCTGGGTATCGGTGATGGTGGTGATAGTTCTTCTAATTCTTGTTGTTGTTGAGGAGTGCTTGTTGATTTGGCAGGTGGAGATGTTCGTCCTCTTCTCTTTATCTTACTGCCCCGGTTTGCATTTTGCAAACTATCAACTACAATTGCTCCATTCTCCCATCTACAGCAAATACTACTACCATCTAAGTCTGCTATGAACGTACCCATCCCATGAGGTACGTTAAGGGAATTTATCTCACCCGTGTATTTACCACTAATTCCACATTGTTCGTAAATCCAGGGCATTGATACTACATGTTTTGTAGATGTTTCTTCCTGTGGTACTTGTTGTGACTCACAATCTTGGGGATTATGGTGTCTAGCCATATCATTCTTATCTATATTATCATTATTATCTGCTCTCACCCCCAACTTCTTCAGACCAATTGTCTTTTCATTGTTGTTATTAAGAGGCAGTGAAGGTAATTCAGAACTGTTATTTAATGTTTCTTTTAGTGTATCAGGACTCTTTTCTATCACTGTTGTTGCAAATGTTCCCCATGATACATGTCTACTTCCCCTTAATCCAGAATCACAGCTTGAACTTCTTCTACTGCTGCACGATAATTTCTCTTGAGGTAATACTGTTGAATGTCGATGTCTTCTACGATTTGGTTGCAAAGATTGAGATCTAGTAGTTGTTGTACCACGCGTATCATTGTACAGAGTATTCATAATGCTATCCAATCCCCCCGCATTTACGCTAATACTATGACTTAGATTACTAACGCTATCATTGAAGGCACTATTCATAATATTAGTATGTTTACTCATAATATATATAATATGGTATTTTATTTGAGATTGCAAAGTGAAGGTATCTGTGCTTTTCTTTGAGTGTTAGATAATCATCGCACCGCACTCCAACAAATAGCTCCACACTGACAGTAGGCTCCCCTTTTGTTTGGACAGCATGATAGCAGCTTCCTCTGATGGCTGTGGCGACAGCTGACCGACTGCTCAATAGAATTGAGCCCCCGGTATCCATGTGGTACTCAGTGACTTCAGGCCTACTTCGTGAAAAGCTCTCTTCATACATCTACTTATATATCTAAGAATAATCTAGCAACCCTGCGAAGAGGGATTTGATCATGTCATTATCAATACTAAATGCATATTACAAGCAAACTAAGGCCTTGAAGGCTGATTCTACCCCGACCCTGATTGCCCCATATGTCAAGAGTTAAAAAAATCCTTTGACATCGTCGGGGAAGGAGTACTTGTTGGATCAATCTATACCTCTGCCTTCTTTCCATCGGGTACATGTGCAGGAATACATTGTTCCGCAACACCATCAGGAGGAGGGAGCATTGCAGGCGCAGGAGGAAGATTTGCCTGTAAACCTATTGCATGTTTAGTACACCGGCCATCTTTCTTCTGTTGATTGTAACAACCATCAATGGTGCATCTTGTTTCCTTTCCATGTCGTGCACATGTTCCTCCCCTGGAGACCTTGTTACTGCAACCCTCAACGTTACAAGTTGCGCGCTTAGCCCCATGCCTAGAAGTAGAAAAGAGAGAGAGAGATGGGAGAACATATCATATGAGTAAAGTGCCATGATGTGTACACAATTATGATAAGTTTCATCCACAGAGAATGCGCTTACCTAACACACACTCCTTGTTTGAGTGCATTGTTTTGACAACCTTCGACTTTACACTTCTTTACAACTGCACCATGCTTGGGAAACCAGAAGTTGATTAGGTGACAAGCAGCATATAAACGAGAGAGGGGATAGGGGGTTAGTATACATCATTTAAGTGCAAAACCAGTCATGCGACAATACTATTTCACACTAGACTGCACAACCAGAATTACCCCCAAGCCAACTCTATCGCTTCTTACCTTGATACACGTCCCTCCTTTCTTTGCAAGACTTTTGCATCCTTCAACCTTACATACTTTGTGCTTTTTGGCCCCATGTCGGCAGCAAACTCCTATAGATTGAGAGATACGAATAATGAGTTTTTAACGAGTCATCAATGATGATAACCGGAGAGACACAAAGATCTCATCAACTCACCATCTCTGACGGATTGGTTCTTACAGTTTGGTATTCTACAGAGCTTCTTCTTGTTAGCTCCATGACGGCAACAGATTCCTAGACGAACAACTTGATTTGTACCTAGTAAAACAAGAAAGAGATCTGAGATATTCTTCACAAAAATGAACATTTCATATGCATTTATATTAACTTACAGCCCTCTGGAAGATGCACGTTTCCATAATTAATGAATATGAAAAAGAGGTGATTGAAACTTATGTTAGTACATGTGATTTGCATAGGCAATCAAATAAATTCAAATAAGTAGACTTTCCTACCGAACATAGTTTCACTTTTGCTCCGTGTTTTATGCAGACATTGTTGTTGACGGTTTGATTGGTACAACCTTCAAATTTACATATAGTGTGGGCTTGGGATGTACCATACCTTTCCTGTCTCTCAAGCCTCTTTAGAACTGCAGTACTTTTAGAAGAAGAAGCTTGCAGATCGTCAGTAGCCTTCCTCTTCATACCACCTACTATTTCTTGAGACTCTTCAGAAGCCTCACCGGTAGCAAGGGATAATAAGATATTGCCCGCATCAAGATCATTATCGACACCTTGTGCCTTACCCCGACCAGTTGGTATATGGACACGTGCGGCAACATTATTAGGGTGGGTAGATTGTTGAGATGGGTCAATTGTCGGTTGATTAGAGTTTGCATATGCTATAACAATATTGAATGTTGTTGGGGATAAGGGATTTAAAATGTATGTATACATGTCATGGAGTGGAGGAAAATATAAGTGATTTAAAATGTGTATGAGCATGTATATAAATTGCACATGTCATGTATGTGTATTATATATTGAACTTACGATTGTGTGCAACGAGATTTGACTGTTCAAAGTGTCTATTGCACAACCCCTGTCTCTTTGCTTGCCCAAGACATCCTTCATATGCGCAATTCATTGAATTTGCTGTTTGTTTTGGTATGAATTTAGTATAATATAATTATATTAGAATGAGCATAGGTACATATATTATATAATAATTTCATGAAGGTCATATTACTTAATGAGGTAATATACCTAATATACATTATATAATACACCACCATATCACATAAACATAATAAAATACAATATTACCTGCTCCTTGAACAATAGGAGGAAGAGTAGGATAAAGATTAGGTTGAGCTGGTTGTAGTTGTGGAATAGTTGGTTGTTGATATTGTAGTTGATATGCTGGATTTACTACAGATGATCGCCCCCTCGGTTGATGTACAACCTGAGGTTGTCCATTTCGTTTGGGAGAATGGCTCATGTTCATAATATCTAATGTTGTGTTTGTGGAAAGTACAGAGCTATCTCAGTAGTTATAATATGAGGTAGGTAGTAACACGAGGTATCCTAGATTTTGCGTGAGAAAATAGGTACGAAAGGAACTTACTTTACATTTTGCCATGATTGTTGTCAACTCATCATATAATCCACGTTTCTTCTCTCCTCATGCTGAATGCTCTCTTAAAGTAGCAATCATTGCCTTCCTTGAACCGTCAATGTCCAATCCTTTCTCATGTAACATCTTCCTGAGATCACTGACCCTCATTGTATTAATATCGACTTCTCCCTTCTTGTTGGTTGTACCACTTTCCTTCTTATTGGTTAATGCTGTTTACAATATCACATGATACGATGATAGTGTTTATTATGTGTTTGCATCGGATAGGAAGAGAGAGTGTTAGATGCATATAGCATGTGCATATTCAGAATAAACAGTATGTTGAGAGTACTAACCTGCAATAAGATCGACAAATAGACTGCTGCCTCCTGGTATCTCATCAAAGGACACTCCTTTGAGTACATCGCTTCCATTCTCTAAGATATAGTCCATTACGGCCTCCTGTAGTAAAGCACAGTTCTTAGATACAGCATAATGCAGTTGATTCATCAAATTGCTGACAGTGATCGTTGTTGAGTTGACATACGATGCTTCGGCCTCAAGCTTAAGATTAACAACACCATATCGATCCGCTGCATCAATGATCTCTCTTGCATTTGCTTTCATGTCCTCATCAGAGATCTTTCCACCATATGTGTAGTACAATACAAAGTGAAAGATTTCCGGCTTGACTCCAGTGATTTGCAAAGCGGTTATCAATTCTTCTTCATCATCTTTGTCGTCGTCATTACTCGGAGCAAGTAAAGGAGCCAATTCTTTTAAAATAAATCGATGAGCATAGAATGTAGTTGAAACCTTTGCCTTCTTCCTCGTTTCAAGCTTTGATCCTTTTCCGTTACCGACTTCGAATATTAGATCAGATGATGTCTCGTCATTAAACTTGCCGAGAATAGTCTTTGTCAGGGGATTCTCGGGCACAAATGGCATTGATACCTGTGTTGTTGATTCGACTTTTCTCATCCGTACTTCAACGAGTAAGGTTCCACCAGCCTTTAACCCACTGACGATTTTCAACCTGTCGAAATCATCTTTTGATAAGGAGAGGAATTGGAGTGAGTTGTAATTTCAATTGCAATCGACAATAACATACTCTATATTGTTTTGTTGCTCACCTTCTCCTAAACAGTCCGCAGCACTACCGGCTGGCGGGAAGTGATATTTGCCCATTAGCTACGCAACTCATGTGTTTGCTCAATCGAACTTTTGATCATCAAACTAGAATCAACTTCGATATCACCCTTTGATTTGTGATACAGATAGATGGAGACACGTCCATTGCCTGAAAAGACTTCACCGCCAGGATAAATAGCTAGACACCATTGATGTCCAAAAGAAGTGAACTTGGCTGATTCAACATACTCCCCCCTTTCAAATGGTAGACGTTCGAAGTTATCAAAACATACTTCGAATATCTCCCAATCTTCTTTGGTTGCACTTGTGCTATATGCCATATTTATTCGATATTAAATTGATTATTGTAGAAAGATATAACGTTTGCAGTTTTGCAATATTATTAATACGCCGCTATTGTATACACACAACGCTAAGAGTCCTATTCATTGAGTTGGTGTTGGATTGTCATGATGTCAAATTTGACTCAAATCGGTTTTATCGCCATTTCCTTTTGCCTCCCTGTGTGTATGTGTATTCCTCTGCTCCATCACACGACAACTCTCTAGCAGTCGATATGGGAAGCAATACAGGCGAAACTGGCGGCGGCAGCAATGATGATAGCAGTCGCAACAATATAAAATCAAGGTTAGATAATCGGTTCGAAAGATACCTAAGTTTAAGGGGGGGTACTAGAGGAGAAGAAAGTAGTAGTAATACATCAAAAGCTGATATTCATAATATAAATACAACAACTGTACAACAGGAAGACGACGGAAATTGGAATCATATTACATCTCCTTTCAAATATACATCTACACCTTCATCATTAGTTGATGATGATAAGACTGCAGAGTCATCGACTTCTCCATCAGTATTTACAAATGTAGTCCGATCACAAACAGTAGATAGATTTTCTAACATCTTTATGGAACGTATCGGTAATGTAATGTCTTCAGGTAAACTATCTGCAGCATGGCAAGATGGTGGTGGTGGTGGTGGCAGTAGTATGATATCGTGGCTATTAACAGATTATTCTCCTGAAGCTAAAGATAAAAATGTCAAAGCAGCAATAAATCCAAATGATTATACTGCCGAGAGGAACATGATGGCACCTTATTTTACACCCATAGTGTGGGGTAGTAGTTGCATGGTAATAACACTGCTGTCAATAAGAACAGGTAGATGGTATCAGGGAAGACAAACAGCTATCAATACTGCAAGCCGCACTGAATACTGGAAGGGAAAGCAGTATGTTAGTAATAGAGCAACACAATCTCTTCAAGATGTCAGACATACCAAACCACTACAGCCAACACAAAGCAACAACCCACTTCATCCTCGGAAGGCATATTTAGGCTCGCAAGTTAAAAAAATGGCATCAAATTTAAATACACTTCCCGTTGATTTGGCGGTGTCAATGCTAGTTGGTATATCTACCACACTGTTCTTAACTCGACCACAAGAATTAATGCAAGACTTTGCAAGGGCGCCGTTATTGAAAGGCAAGAGTGTTTTTGCTGAAGAATTATGTACACCATTTAGTGATGAGATGAAGAATATTAATGAGATGACATATACCTATACTCCGTATAAAGATTTAGAAGCGCAACAACAAACGGTGATACCCTACTCTGAGCTTTGGAGAGATGAGAACTTGGGAGAGTTTGATAGTCTAAGAGCTGTTAGAGACTTTGTTCATAATTGTCACAAACGCGAAGAGTTGGAACGAAGAAAGACTGAAAAGAGAGAAACCATTGATGGTAGCAGTGATGAAGAAGATGATATTGATCATAATAATGTTTTCATCTGTTGACTTTGAAGTAGTTGTGGTATAATATGCAGGTAACTACAAGCAGCAAATAAAAATAAAAGGCATGCAAGTAATGCACACACATACGTACCTAGAATTGTCCATAATATGTGGAATATACAAAGTATCTTTGCTAGTAGTGCCACTTTCTGTCATACATGACAGAAAAAGATACCGCTTGAAAATTCATCATTATCCCCCTCATGATAGTAGAAGAACGATCACCTATGATGCCTAATACCAATAAATGATTGCAATTATCATACTCCGCCGATCAATCACCTATTGGTTGATGTCTATGTCGCTTGGTTTGGTCTAATTCGCCGTGTAGGCATCATGATATTGTTGCTAGTGTCTTACTCTCAATTTTTGTGCATAAGATATGTTAGCTACTACTTGATGATAACACACGTATGCTATACATTAGAATAGTTATTCATTCGAACTAATAACGCCAAGAACAGATTCAAACCCCGGATTGGTTGATACAATATCATCTGGGGATAGAGCTAGATCATATCCCAACTCCATCTGATATGCTAGCATATGTCGAAACTTTTCATTATCAGAACAATTCAAGTTCCTCATACTAGATTTGATTCGACCCACATCACGCTTGTTCAATGCAAACACCCCTCCATCTTTATAATCAAGCTGAGCTCCATTGGCGGCGGTTTTGAGTAACTCGGCGGCTCCTTCATTCAAAGGGATGATAAGAGATTTAATATTATTGGCCATCTGATTCCGTTGGTTCTTACTAGATGTACCATCTTTTAATACCGATATAACTTTTAATAATATTGAATTGGCATCATCCAATCTTGAGGCAGTATTGTTTAGATTATTGGTAGCGATGAGTTCTCTATCCAGTTTAGTGAGAACGGGAGTATCATCTCCAATATGTTTTTGAGATTTAGATGACAGTATCGTTTGTAGGTTATCAAATCCCCGTTGGACTGCCCTCTCGCGGATGACACGAGTACGAGCCGCCAATACTATTGATGTCATATTAATATCAGTAGTAGTGCACTATATAGTGTGGGATGGGTAGGATGATAGTCGGAGGAGAGATAGTTATTGTTTGATGTGTTTGCAATTGCAATAATAAATTATGAGACCATGTAACTGACTTTGTGATTGTAGCCGCGCCCATTTTCATTATATCCGCGCCCATATTTGAATTGACATTTGCTAATATAGTAATAAACGGCCATATATGGAAGCAACTACCCATTGCTAATTGTGATGTGCATATCTTGTGTTGCATTTTTTAGTTGTTGTAGAAAAGTGTATCTCCTGAACATATATTGATAAATTAACCATACAGCGCCATAATTATACAACAAAAGGTAGTAGTAGACGTATATCATGGTAAAATAACGGTTAAAGAAGCAAGTTATTTGCTCTAATATTGATGCTATCGTGAGCGCAGTTATTGTTGAGAGAGATATTTGATGTCTATTTTTTTCATATAAGGAAAACTCTGTTTGGGTTAACTGACAGAAAAAACTAAGTGACAGAATTTGGCAACCTAGTTTGGTACCATACCTCTTATCGCCTCTTTTCTTCCCTGGCGATTTTTTTACACTCTCATAGTTTGGTAAATACGTATATAGGCAATAACCACCATCCTAACACACTACATAATATATCTATACCAACTCTATATATAGAAGAGTAATACCTTCATATGCAATTTGGATACATAATATTTTTGCCGAGAGAGATATCGACAAAAGATAATTCAATACCGAGTTAACAATATGACCACATCACCACAATGTCAAGTATTATTATCCCTAGCCCATCTTCTACAACAACATTCATTATCATACGATGATGAAAAAGATCTGTTACTAAATGTATCGGTCAAGAGTGCAACAAAGATTTCAAATCAATATAAAGGTGGTATAAATTCACCATCTAATGCACTAGAAGGCGAGGTACATTTGATATTAACAGGTAGTCCTAGACCAACGTTTGCAGAAACTAATGCTTGGTTGTTGGATAGTACTCCTAAGAAGTCACCACGGAAAAATAGTTCTGCTGCAAACGAAACTTGTGATGAAAGAGCAGATAGTAACCTATCCACAGAAAGTCTTAGAGGTAGTTATTCTATATTAGATAATTCTATGGACATTCATCCTGATAATAATGATGATCATGATGATGATAGTGATGCATCAATGGCCAATAATGATGATGAAGAAGCAGAAGAAGGACGAGGAGAACAAGGACGAGGAGGAGAACGAAGAGAAAGTGGTGCACAATTACTACAAGAATATATAAATGATTGTGCAAGGAATGAATCTAATTCATCAACTCGCAATGCCAACTTATCAGATTTAAGTGGGTCACCGACGCGTTCAGGTGGAAGTGTATTAAGTAGATACAGAGAACGGAAGAATAGTGAGGCCAGTGCAATGAGTGCTACTAGTGATGTTGATGCAGCTGTCAAAGAAGCTACTGATAGTATTGAGAAGACAAATACTGTTGCTGGAGGCCCGATGGTAGGCCATGCGGTTGTTGACGCTGTGAACCAGTCAAAGGGTGTTGGATTACAATCATCACGAGCAAAGTTATTACAAGGTACTATTGATAGACCATTATGGGATCAGCGCCGATGGACAGATGGGGAGTGTTTATTTAGTGAATTGATTGAAAAGGTTGGACTTGAGAGCTTTGAGAATACTGCCAATGTGGGCTGTAGTGGAGCTATTGGTAACTCAGCTGATGTTGCTGCGGGTGGTGTAGTCTCACGACCAATAACTGGTGCAGACATTATAGTACCAGAACAGCCAACCAATTTGGGTGAAGGATTAGCAAAGAGTAGCAATTTGGCAGCGAATTTGATCACAGTACCAGCAACAACGATTAATGAAGGAGAAGAGCAACAGCAAGGATTAGAAGAGAGTACAATTGATGAAATTGCAAGGGGCATATTACGTTGTTTGAAAAGGAAGAAGAGCCCACCGGCTAGTAAGTTGGTACTAGTATTGCCACCCTTGGCTGATAGCGATAAAGAGGAGCAAAGGAGACAAGTTGCATCAAGTCGGTTGATGGCTGCATTTCAAAAACTAGAACAATACAACGATATGATTGGAGCTCCCAAGCTAATGTCAGATGCTGAGTATGAGATTGCAAATGTTGTTTCTGCTGCTTGAGACTTTTGATGACACCATGATATGATATGTACAAATTGAATAAGACTAAGTTTACTGCTTACTAGTTCTACACTACTACATCACGGATGTGTTTGCTGCTGGAAGTTGTCAACTAATCATTCAATAATGGAGTTTCGTGGTCGCTACTGAATAATGTGCCTCTCCCATGGCTTGGTGGACTGACTGATTGCCGATATAATACATAGTGCTGTACAATGAAAATGACATCAAAGAATATTGATATTAGACCAAGCCCCAATTTGGCTGGATTACCTAATATACCTGTCCATCCACCAAACCCTTAGCTCTTGCCTCAGACAAAGAGTCACCGATGAGTTGTATTATGGACAGACTACCACCTGAGAAGTCGAGTAGAATGTTCCAAATTTGAAATCCTGATGTACTCTTCCGTTGATAATTGAGAATGGCCTGGGGAATGTACTTTACAACAGATACGCCAAGCTTTATAAAGGAAAGAAAATATAAATAATCTATACACTGCCATCTATCTCCGCCACCCCAATAGCTAACTTGTATATTGCAACCAACCATTATCGCTCCTGCTATGCACATGAAAAGAAGCAGTACTATGAGGATTTTGGTAGTAGAAGATATCCGTTTTGTCCAGTGCATACCACTATCTTGTTTTAGATATCTCAAGCTTGTATTAAAGTTCTCTAATATTGGCTCGTCATCTATTCTTTGATCAGGATGATAATTGTGTCGACTATTTTCAAAGAATGCGCTTTCCTCCCTCTCAACAAGGCTTGGTTGCATGATATCTTCTTCTTCGTCGTCTTCAAGGTTGTGAGATCTGCAATATGAATGGCTATTACTACAATAGACAATCTGAACAAATGTTACACTAGCAAGTATGAGAGCATGCCAAGCAAATGCAACATCGTTGACTTTCACTTGAGGTACAGCAACAGGAGCATTGCTATGGTTTGTTGAATTGGTTGGATGTGTTGAGTTTTCAGATGTAGAGTTTCCCCACGTCCAATTGAAGGGATTTGGCCAGTTGAATTGATTGAACTCTATATCATCATATTCGTTTGTTATTCTGTTCTCCGTTATTAGAGTACTCATCAGAAATGTTGTAACATTTTTATCACTACTACTGGGATTGTCTCCAAATCGATCAGCATACTCCTTTCGGACAGTATCACTATATCTAAAGCTCGTAGTATATACCGCGTAGCATACAAAACCAATTATGTTCAAGACAAGAAAGTCCAGTGATATGCCATTCCTAGCCTTAGCAGGGTATTTGTAATTGGTTATAATTTGAGGATAGAATGATAACGTCCAAGATAAAAAGTAAGTATACCCTAATATGTTTGATATAATATCCCAATTTGCTGTATCATGTTGTGTTTTAGTCATCACTTGATCTGAAGAAGAAGGAAATAGTTTACCTAATATGACACCTAATAAACCAATACAAGCAAATCCTAACAGAATTGCACAAGGAGAATCATATGAGAAGTAACAAGTACATCCCAGTATATTTGCTCTTCTTCTCTTTCTTGATCTATTGTTAACTCCATCATCGTCTAAACTTGACTGTCCAACATCCATACTTAAATGTTTAAAGGATTCATCGTCATCTTCTTCACCACCAAAAGATGCAGGTGTTCCAAATTGAGAGAGCAAACCCGTTAATGACTCATAGCGATGTCGTGATGGAGTGTGTTGTGTAGTAGGAGTAGTCATGATGATAGATAATATCTACGATATTCAGAACCAACAGAGATACGAGATAGAGCATCAGCATCAGTCAGTTTTTGTCTTAGCAGGCGTTATTCATGTCACATTGCAACTCACTACTCATATGGCAAATCTACTCTACTTTCCACTGTATGTCAGGTAACGCAGTGCCACGAATGTCAAGAATCTTACCAACGCAAGAATACATCCCAAGATGATGGCGTTCCGCATAATATTATCCCGTTGGTAGTATCCACCAAAGAAGGCATCTACATAGGTTGAGACATTTACTTCACAGGTACCATCGTCATCAACATTAGCAGGAATGTCAATGCAAAGTTCGGGATAGTAGTCTGATCCATCCCCGACTATTACATTTCGAACGGTGTCAGCATGAAAGACTGACATTACTAAACCCTCATACACAAAGTGGCCCGGACAGATCCAATAAGTAATCTCCCAAAAGCCGCCAACCATCTGTTGTGGAAGGACAACAAACCCTGAGAAAAAGTTGTTGATTCCTATGAAGATGGAACACAATACTGTTGCTGTCCCTGGTCCCCTTACCAAGCACATGAATAGTTGACCACTGTATGAGTAGATGGCTGCATTGAAAGTGAAGAATCCCCAAAACGCAATGCCCTCCCTAACTCGTGTTTTGAGGGTAATGCCAGGTGAATGTACTATTCCACTACTAGGAATGAATATTACACAAAAGAGAACTGTCGAGATGAGGATAAATCTCTTCTCGGCACTTGCCAAGGCACGACCAACACTTCTACTACCCAACATACCCGCTGCTTTGTGACGGTAATACATATCCCTGATAGAAAGCATAACTGGTATTACTGATGTCATGGAAAGTACACCGATAATGATAAATGCAATGAAGATAGTTGCAAGCATACTAAAAGAAAAGATATGATCGGTGATGTCAGTACAAAATACATATCAACATATCAGAGAGTAGAATAATAAACGGGGATACTTACCTAACCATCTCTGGTTCCGTAAATGTATCGTTGAGTCGAATCGGAATGAAGCAGCTTCCTAAAAGCAATGCTATGACCATACCAAGCACCTGCAGAGGGAGAAAAAAATTGCGTTAGTTGAGATAGTAAAGAACAATATAAGTATTTCCACACAATTGGGGAGACTCACCATTCTCGATAGGTTATAAGCAGGACTTCTCCAGTAGATGGTCACCAGTCGCTTAGCCATCAAGTTGTCACGACGGTACCAAGGCACAGCAAATTCACTATCATACTTGATTTCAAGGGCTTCATCAGGTGATTCAGCTGCTTCGGTAAGCCGCCTTTGGAGGTCTGTACAATTAGATGAATCGTTCCAAGCCTTACTGAACTGTAACGGTTTCTCCCCGCTGTCTTCTTCCCCACAATTATCGTTCTTGTCTTCATCGTTAGTATTAGGGGCAAGAACATCATCATTCTCTTGTGACTTTCGGAACATTGAGATGAAGGTCTTTTTCTTCTTGACTGGGCTTGATTCTTCGGGACAGCTTTCATTAGTATTACCTCTCTCTGTAGACTCTTTGATAGACTTACTTTCCTCCTCATTATCATTTGGTATCATAATCTGTTCACTTAAAACATTGAGCATCCATGTCGAAGGGTTTTCACCTTTGTCCATTCTCGAAGCACCAAGACCTTCAAAATAAGATACTAGATTGCAACTACAGAGACCGAGCTCTCCAAAGAACACCGTCTCACCACCTTTCTTGAGCAAGAGAAGATCATCAAACATGTCGAATACTGCTGATGACGGTTGATGGATTGTAGCAACGACTGTGCGACCTGTTTCACATATCTTCTTCAAAGCAGTCATCACTAAAAGTGCCGCCCTTGCATCCAATCCTGATGTCGGTTCACTGTGATGTCAAAGTAGTGGGAAATTTAGTAAACATTTACAAAACACACTGAAATCAACTAGAATCAACTTACTCAAGGAAAATAATGGAAGGAGAAGCTGCTAGTTCAACAGCAATAGACAGCCTCTTCTTCTGCTCGAATGTTAAGCCTCCTTCCTCAACACTCCCCACAAGAACATCAGCTTCTCTTGTTAACTCAAGAGTTTCAATAATAGAGGTGACATGGTCTTCAAACCCCTCAGGTGTATCATAGACAGGATTAGATGGATCAAGTCGGAGTTGTGCCGAGAAGCGAATCGTCTCTCTCACTGTCAACTCTGCAGATTGTACATCAAATTGTTCAACATAACCGGAGCATCGTCTAAAGCTATTGGATTCCTGAGGGAAGCCATTTAATAGTATATCACCAGTGATAGTACCACTTTCCTTCCTTAATGCAATAACATCCATTCTAATATTATGTGACAAAAGGTTATGCTGAGACACATTGTACAAAAAACATATTTAAAGTCACAAGAAACAAACTTACAATGTTGTCTTCCCTGCACCAGACTGGGTAAGTATGACAAATTGAATTAAGGCGATGAGAATCTCAACAATCACAAGAGAAACAAGTGTAAAATATCTTACCTCTCCCATCAAAGCACACATACGCCCAGCACTGAATACTCCACTAACATTGTTGAGCAAGCGAAGTGTATCTGAACCGGTTGATGACTTGACTTCATAGCTCACATTTTTGAAAGATAAATCAACAGGAATAAAGGCTGTATCAGTCAAAGTACACCGACGGCCTCCTTCGGTTTTACTCTTCTCCTTTTCGTCTTCTGTTTCAGCAGAAACATCAGGCGTAGCAGCAATCTTGGGCTCCATCCGAAAGTACGTTAGACAAGCTGCTGATGTTATCATACAAAGGAACAAGAACGGAAGCAAGTATGCAAAGCAATATGCAATCCACTCTCTTCCAAATGGTTCACCATTAGGCATGACAATACCAGCTGATACCAGAATTTGATCACCTACACCATCAGCATAAAGAGGATCATCACTTGTAAATTCATTCAAGAGTAGCGCCCGATACACCCATGACAAGGGCACAATCCAACTGCAAATATATGTTTGCAACTGTTGAGTGTGACAAGTATAATTAATCAAGACAGCATCCACAAAACAGCAAGTGTACTTACTAAATCCAAATCCAATAGGCAGGGATCACAGCTGGAGCAACAATGTATCCACAAAAGAGAGTATTCAACAGTAATATAAATGCGCCTCCCGCACTCACAACTGATTTACTTGGTGCCATAGTTGCCAATAATCCAAATAATTGGCCCATGGTAAAGTTAAACGAGAAGAATAATGCCAAGTATATCAAAAACCCAGCAGCTGAGAATACAAACCCTACCATCCAATATACAAATGTACCAAAGAGCATAACATCCAATAACATTTGTGGTATAAGTGCCAAGGCCTGTCCAATGATATACGCCAGCGCTGGGTAAAAGTTGCTATCATGATGTTTGTAGAATATAGCACGATCATCTAACTTGTCAGGAGTGGAAGTCATGGCTCCCAACATAATAAACAGGTTGCCCTGGAACAAAACACCGAAGAAACTCCGCGATATATCAGTGTTTTGGAAGACAAATCCAACACTCAACCCCATTGCAATATTTTTGATAACAGATGCACGGATAAAGATATAATCCCGACGCCATAAGACAAAGGCTCGTTTCATCGTTAGCCATACAGATACCCAAAATGAATTTTGATACTTCTTTCTGAACGGTTCTAATTCTTTGGGTGCTTGTGTAGCAGTTGCCCAATCTACTTCCCAACTCTTCTCCTGTTCTTTTAATATTTGTGAACCAATCGTACTCTCACGAAGTGACTTGGCAAAACTAGCAGGTGTATGAGATGAACCATGCTCCGACTCATTACTCATATCAGTTTCAGCCCTATACAAATGTTTCCTATCCGAACTAGCAACTGCCAATAAGTAATCTGCATTATCCATTGAATCAGGTTGTTCATATCCAAGATTTCGAAAGTATCCACAAGCCGCCTCGGTTGGGCCCGTAAAGATGATATTTCCTCCCTCACTAAGCAAAATTACCTCATCAAATAACGCCACAGCTTCTGGACTTGGTTGTAATAAACTAACCACCGATATACGACTTAATAATCGTGAATGATAACTCAATATACGCAATATATCCACAGTACTGGCTGTATCCAACCCAGTTGATATTTCATCACCACATAACAGTGGAGTGTCCCAGATTAGCATTTCACCCAATGTAACACGACGACGTTGTCCACCCGACACACCACGAATTTGTTCATTACCTACAAATGTATCTTGTACATGTGACAATCCTAAGCCCTCAAGTGTTAGGCCAACCTTGCCATCCTTTCGTGTTCCCTTGCGATTCTTACGAACCCTTTCATCCTTGCAATTGCCACTAAATAGAAACGTCTCGGCAACAGTTAACCGTGGTGCATGATTATCATTCTGACGAACGAATGCAACCAAATTCTTAAATAATGTTCGATGCTTCTCATCAACATCATCACCACTAACTACTAAGTTGTTATACAATATCTTACCAGTTAAATACTTATCTTCATTATATCCCTTGGGGAATGTATCTTGTTGTAACATACCAGCAATTGCCTTTAGCAAGGATGTCTTGCCAGACAATGGTGGTCCTAATACCAAATACATACATTTAGGTTTTAATACCAAGTTAACATTTGTTAATACATCCGTTACTAAATGTTGATTGGATGGACGATCTTCCTTATTAGCACGAAGCCACTTAATAAAGCGCTGTATGGAGTATAATGGTGATGTGTTGTAGATTGTCGGTATCTTATTCTTACCAGATCCATCATCTAATGATGGGACGCGATAGGATACATTTTGTAATCGAACTTCCATGGATGGTAATGGCATTGATTGCAAGCCACCTTGTTTGGCTAAGAATCCTTTCAAATGTTTCACAAAGTCTGAATGATCTTCCATTGTTTCTTTCCGTTCTACAACTTGACCTTCTTCTTCTTCTTCAATTGCTGCAGATGATTCATCCTCGGGAAATAAATGCAACATACTCTGACGACGTTGGGCTACTAGTTTATTCATATGATCTTGTCGATGGACCTCACTTAGACTTCGAGGCCACTTTGCTTTACGATCAATAAATGATGCCTTACGTGTATTTGTTACTGGCATACTACTTGATAGGCCCGACAAACGTGAATCTGCATATGAACTTTGACCCGAGGCACCGGAATGCGTGGAGGATATACCACCAGTAGTTGTGGTAGATTTTTGACCACCCTTCATCATATCGACATCAATATTTTCATTTTCATCATTGATAATAATTGGATCATCGGCGCCAAAGGTTACGCTTAAGCGTTGCGGGCTGCCATCGGGTGATGGTACCATGCCTATCTCTAGCCCTTCTTGGGCGTCGTCGTCTGGATCCTCCGCCATCGTTATATTGAGTTGAGAGAACACCAAACCCTCAACATAAAAACAAACTCATCACAACACAAGAAGATAATGAGTATTTATTTGAGGCCGAAAAGGTACCCTCTCTAGGTATCCTAGCCGTATCTTTAGTACTAGTACATACAACTCTTCGCCGCCATCACAAGCAAGTATGGATTTCGGAGGCGGTGGCCCTGAACAATGGCTTTATAATCTACCATCAGTTACAAGAATATGGCTAGGATCAACAATCATTATAACAGCGTTAGTAAACTTGGAATTTATAAAATGGAATGAAATCGATTTCACATCATTCGATAATATTATTGGTCATCCTGCAAAACGAGTTGAGGCTTGGAGGTATGTGGTGTACTTTTGTATACTTTGCACAACTCTCTAATATATTATCAATATACTAACAACTTCTTTCTATCTTTTGACACACATCTCTAGATTACTGACATGCTTTTTATTTGCTGGTAAATTCAGCTTTCATACAATTATCAATCTACATCTATTGACTCAAGTTAGTAGCCGATA
>Ga0075437_10890_pt1 | contig 22766 bp, 20 predicted proteins | sample MintriMetagenome_FD_74266 | JGI IMG/M metagenome (GOLD analysis project Ga0075437, IMG submission 74266) | Marine eukaryotic communities from Monterey Bay, USA to study complex ecological interactions - Minidiscus trioculatus and... | ecosystem: Environmental > Aquatic > Marine > Unclassified...
TGAATCAGACGAATGCACGATTTTTGGAGATGTATGGTTTTAGTAAGGCATGCGTAAGTTATTGTTCTCTGTTGTTTGGTGTTGTCCACATCATGTGTTCACAACATTTATACTCACATCTTATGTCCACCTTTTAATATAAAGTCTGGACGTATCCAAGATGTGGCTGGATTAGCACGTACTCAATTACCAAAGGATATGGCAGACAAGTTAGTTCGTCACTTTAATGCAGCCCAAATCGCTGGATACGTGGGCCTAAATGCAATCGGTCAAGGATCACCCTATAGTAAGGCCTACTTCTTTGATGTATACAATAAGAAGAATGATTTGTTAACAACGAGGAGTTGGTAACCTGGTGTCAAGAGGATGTAGTGGAGGCACGTAAGGCTGGATATTTGGATAGTTATCAAGAGAAGTTGATGCATGACCGTATCTTAGCCTTTCGTGCTGCAATGGATGGCATGTATGATTACACCGACCAGCCACCACACTTCTTCTACATCCACTTCTTGGTATTGTTAAGTGCCTTGTACTTGCCATTGTTTGCTATTGATACGGCATATTCTGCCGGGTGGGGAGAAGAGACTTATATTGGATTGGACATCCTTAATGGTATTATCGTGTTTTTGCAGTGCATCTTCGTGGTTGGACTACGATCCCTTGGTACCAAAATGATTGTAAGTAGTAGGGCTGGGAGTTGTGTCAATATGAGGTGCATACTTGTCCTCGTTACACGATGCTCATATCTCATGTCGACTTCTTGTATCTCTATCCCATTCCCCTCTTTTATATATAGGATCCTTATGGCGACGACCTTGAGGATTTGAGTGTAATCAACTATGTCGAGGGTACATTGGAGATTTGCAGTACTATTATGAACTCGAAGCAACCTCCCAAGAAGTCGGTTTAGAGTCTAAAGAATGGGGATTAAAGTCCATGAAGATTGGGGTAATGTGTGTAGAGTTTGGGAGCTTTCCGTCAAGGCCAAGTTGACAAGTCGTTTAATTATATGTTTTGAAGAAGGGTAATACAATCTTAAGATGTAGACGAAACTATTGGAAAGAAAACGACTCTTAAATATGCTTGAGTAGGTATGTAATACTTTACACAGCTAAAGCTACCAGAGGTAATGGCACCTAGGCACTAACATCAACGTCGAGTGGCCTTCCTCTTTCTCTTCCTGGCTGCCCCTTTGTTAGGGCTCAAATTCTCAAATAGCAGAGGCAACTCCCATCCCCGTAGCATATGAAAGAGCCTCGACAAGGCATCTTTCTCCAATTGGTTCTCGTCACATCGTCTAGTTCTAATTTGAGTATGCCCCTGAACTAACTCTAATACACGAGGCATCAATGGAAGAGAGAGATCATTCAAATGAGATAGATCAAAAAGACCCCCATCTACTCCACATAATGCCAATACTAACTTCTTCCTAATCTTTTTCCCAATACTAATGTCCATTTCATTAATTTCGAGAACTCCTGTTTCAATGGGAAGCCGCTGAGCTACGACTGACTGATCCGTGATGTCAAATGTGTAGGCCATGCATGTGTGATTTGAATCAACAATTGAATCCATACTTCTCGGATCAAACATAGCATTGAGTAAAGTCTTTTCCCCTTCCTCTGTTATGACATTACGTCTCAGATCTATCTGCCTCAGATTTGTATTTCTCTTCAATGCTGCTGCCAACACTAGCGTATCTCTGTCTAAGATATTGTTGCCATCCAATTGAATAGTCTTAGTAGGATGGTTACTGCAAATAAAGTCTGCCAAGAGATTAACATCATCAGATCCGACATTGCATTTCGCTATACAAATGCCGTCTAATCCCTTACATCCCTCGAGGATCTTTCCAATAATATCAGTATCGTGTTCAAAATGAAAACATGCAATTAGTATAAATTTCTCAAGAGTAGGGTGATCCTTCACCGCATCTGATAATGAACTAGCAATTGACATATCATCGATCAAATCCCCACCAATACAAAGACTCTTCACACTTGATTTTTCCCTCAGAAAAGATGACAAACGTAGTAATCCTTCATTCCCCAATCCAACATTTAGTAAACCAAAATATTCTATATTGGATGACTGGTTAAACATGATATCCAATACTGACACGGGTAGAGAAATGCCAAAGATCTTGATCATATTGACATTAACATTAGTACGTTCATGTAGTGCTTTGAATAACTTTTTCCAATGAGGTAGCATCATATCATGATGAGGAAGAACAGCACCAGGCTCCATTCTTCCTCTTAGATCGATTTCAGTATTATCATCATTATCTTCACAATACTTCTTCATATCATTTTGCAACTTTTCCATCAATTGAGCATCCTCATTTGAGTAACCAATACTAATCCAACGTGATGCAGGTACAAATGTTGCAAGACGTCTCGATCGTCGAGGTAGAACTACTTGATTACTCATATCTTTAATCTATATCTAATTTTCTATTAATGACCGCTGCTGATAGGGTGGTATATATTATATTCTGTGCTGTAATACTTTGTGTCAAAAATTTCTGTATCTCTGACTTGGCTCAAATATTGTAGTTCCTGTTTGTTAGAATAGGGGGTAGAAATTATTGCCGGTCAGCATGTATAGATAATTTAAATTTAAAGGTTAATCTGGCGGCTATCAAGTGAGGGAGATATCATACCTACAGCAAGCCAAGACAACACAACTCACAACCACAAAAAAATCTTTTGCAATCTCAAAGTTAGATACTTAGACTCCATAGACCACCGCCGCCACATAAGAAACAGCACATGAACAGATATAAAATCGTAAAATGTATACGCCAGCCTGACTTACTACTGTGTTGCTACTATAGCAACAACACACCTACTACTCCTTCTATCTCCCAAGCCTCCTTATGCCTTATGTTATGCTACTCTCATAAAAGTCGTTTGACTTTTATTCTTATATCTGCAAAAGATACTCCAAGACATCCCAGTAAAAATTGATTAACACCACTGCCTCACATTAGAACCGCTTCAATGATTATTCTATTCACCATCTAACTCCACTCAACGATCAGGCGACTGTCTCTAATCTTAATATATTGTTGATCGTAATGTTGGTTGATCGTAAAGTTGTGGAGGTTTGTACTGCTATTGCTATATTATTGCAATGAATTAAGCACATAAAAAAAACAATCGACGACAGCCCCTGCACAATTGCAATTGCCTTCTCTACTATTACTATTACTATTATCCTATTTCAATCAACGATGCAGCGTCAGCACTGCAGTAATATGAGTTTCAATCGACGTAACAGCAGCAGTAGTAGCAACTCTAATACTAGTAGCAGCAAGTTATGGCCACGTCGTCCAAGTATCTCCAAGGTATCCTTCCCAAGCATCAAGAAACTAACATCATCGTCGTCCAAACCATCGATATCCTCTGCCTCTACGTCTGCTAAGAAAGATCTCAACAACAGCCATGCAAAGGCATTGCAAATCATCGACGGTAGTGATCGTACCACCGATACATTACTTAGTCAAGATGAGATCACTATTCTACACGAGTATCAAGAGAATAATCGTCGACTACATGAAATTCGAGAGAAGAATCTTCGTAGTGCTGCTGTATGTAGTACTACTGAACAAGAGTTGGTATCATCGTCGATACAGCAGTATGAAGTATCTAATCAGTATAGCTACCCTCCTCCACATACGGCTACGACAGTATCCAATCGAGGACGAAGATCTCATTCATCATCGACAAAGGAACGATCTCGGTCATCATCACGGTCAAAAGAATCAAGGAAGCATCCCTCTCCACAACCACGTAGACGACAACGCTCTTCTTCATCAAGAGGTAGACGTTCATCATCAAGAGGTACGAGACAACATTCGACATATGAATCAACTAATATTTCGAATATGACATTAACAGCTACAAAACGTCAGTCGAATAATGATATAGATGATATGAATATAGTACCAACATTTGAAGAGAAGCAATCTTATATTAATCAACTTGCATCTCAAACTGCTACTGCTATGAGTACTTCTCAAGAATATCTACCAACAAGACGAATCTCATCATGCACCACATCCACCACTGCTCTAACCATAACATGTGACGATCATACCGAAGAAGAAGAAGATGAATGTTCTACCACCCATTCAGTACATCAAATGGAAATATCATTCCCAGATATATGTTGTCCACATCATTCATACGTACATTTAAAACGATATAGTACCAAGACTAACAAATGGTTAACGTTATTGGAAGAATGTCCTGTTTGTTATAAGTTACAATTGCCTTCTCTGATACAAGAGCAGCAGGAGCAGCAACAACGACAACAAAGGCAGAAGCAGGAGCAGCAGCAGCAGCAGCAGCAGAAGGAGGAGGTAGAAGAGGAGAAGCAGGCAAAAGATGAGAAGAAGGAGAGGAGAAGATCAAAGAGTAGGAGAAGATCATCAACTTCGTCACAAGGATCGAACAGAAGTAGCAGTAGTTATAATAAGATATTCAAGATTGAGGGACAGTATGTCCTTTCGTTGTGATATGGAGAAGAGTAGGAGAAGAAGAGTGGTATGATATGATGTGAATAGGAAGTAAAGCTAAGATATAAACTTAAGTTATGAACACTGTGTATGAAAAGGAAGTAGGATCTAAGTTTAATCTGCACCATACTTGAGTCGCCTATACACCGCAATCGTTTCGGGGGTTAAAGCCTTTGCAAACTGACTTATGTTTCGGCCATGCTGCAGCCTGACACTCAACACCGCAATAGTGATGATAGAGACAGTTTGAACAAAGATACAATTCTCGTCTGTCTTTCTCTACTTGGCAATTACAACAATCAGACAGTCTTGGTTTCGATCTCTCTCTCACATACAGCTTCTCCAAACATTGACAAGGAATCCTTTCTTTGAAGAGCTTGGCACTGTCATAAGCCAAACCACTTTCTACATTTCGTAGCGTTACTCTGTCTTTGCTTGCGTCCATTGCCTTCCAATAGTCAAAGTCGTGGCTAGAAGTAATAGAAAAAGCAGCTGCTGCACTAGCCAAGTTGACTGAGCGTTGTTTATTGTCTCGGAGCAGAAGGTTTGTCCCGAGATGAATGAAGAGAGATTGAAGCTTCTGTTGGGTCTCTTTGCTATCATTATCCCAAATCATGCTGTATTCCTTTCTTGCTTTCATTTGTTCAACGATATCACTGAGCAACGTACTGAGTTTGTACTGTTCTAGTTTTGAGTCATAGACTGCATTCAATTCAACCTCAAACTGCTCAACAAACTTGTAACATACGTCATCTTTACTAATCACCTCACAACCATGTCGACAAACATTGTCATTATGTAGGATTAGATTGCAATTACTTTCTCTAGCCTTTGCTTTACGTGCCTTGCCCTTGGCTCTCTTCCTTGATGGCATTATTGTCTACTATCAGTATTAGTGATGAGCTATGGTATTGTCAGCATTGATTGTGTTTGTTTATTCATTCCGTTGTTCTAGTAGAGGATGACATGGTGAGAGTTGTGAGCAAGATGTACGTGAGTATGTAGCTACTAAAATGAAATGAAAATGACACACAACGTGAGAGAGAAGAGCTCACATACTCACTTCATATGTCATTTCTTTGCTTCGATACTAATTGACTGACATTAATATAGCCAAGATGAAGTTGGCAACAGAAGAGACGGTGGAAGTAGTAGCAGTTGAGACGAAGCCCGAGGACGAAGAGGTGAGTAATACTTGTCATTTATCCTCTCATTTCACACAACTAATTCTACTACTCTCAACCCTACACAACACACAGCCACCTACCACAAACACTACAACAACTGCCAATACTACTGACATTATTCTACCAACATATCATATCAAACCTCAAGAGAATCAACGCTTCTCAACATCCAAGGCAACAACAATTGCCAATGACATCCTCCAATCCGAGCTCAAAGGCAAGGTAGACGAGAAGTTAGTAGAAGAATGGTCTGACTTTGGTGATGAGTTTGAATCATTAAGTAAGGACATTGCCGATAAGATTAAGGAGAAGTGTAAATCGTCAATGAACATACCACGTTACAAGATCATTGTACAGGTAACGATTGGTCAGATGAAAGATCAGGGTGTTAAGATTACAAGTCGTAGTTTGTGGGATACTTCTACTGATAACTATGCTACAGTTTCTTTTCAGAATGAACATGTTTGGGCATCTGCCATTGTCTTTGGATTGTATACCGATTGAAATTGAGTTGAGTTGAGTTGGTAGTTTGATGGCTTTGATGTGTGTGTTGATTGTCTATCGCCTACTAAAGCTCTACTAATACACTAATGCCGTTACTATTACTAATGCAATAATGTTACCTCTCTACTAAGACTCTCGTTCACTACTTGTTACTTTCTTCTTTTATGTCTCTTAATACACTACTATTACCATATCAGATACACAAAGCAAACAAGACTTGAGAAGAAGTATACCCAGCTATTAGCCGCAATATTGCTTCCACTGTTGCATAAATTGCCATCAATATCTACAGAAGAACACCTACGACAACAATTGCCATTTATATTGATTGCAAGACTTGTTAAAGACAAGCATCCTTCTGGAGATGGCCCACACATTATACTTGGACACCCAAACGATTCAGTCACACATCCATCACCAACTTTTGAAGACGAATCTGTAGACCAAAGCCCTCCTTGAGTCTCTCGAGGGCAAGCCCTACCATCACCGTCGACAGCGTAGCATGGTTCAGCACAGCAGTCAAGATGCCTATTTAGAACAGTATGATCAAACACATACTTGCATCCTGCTGGAGGATCAATACACTCCAGGTCTCGCCTTCCGAATAAACACGACGTTGTTCCCCACTCATTAGGATCACATTTGTCACCAACCTTGTCTTTCTCATTTCGAACACAGTCATTGCCATCACTGTCTTCATAATAGCATGGTTTAGGGCAGCAGTCACGTACTTCATCAATCACAAAGTTATTATTCACATATGTACATCCTTCAGGAGTTTGTTCACAATCCATTGAGTTTGCTGGACATTTAAATGTTGCTCCCCATTCTTTGGGATCACATGCATCTCCCATTTGCTTCACACCATACATCTCATTTAGAGCTGGAACAAGTTCTTCCACACTTTGTTCGTTTGGAATAATACCTACTTCAATACATTCTCCTTTGTCATTGCATAAACTTTTAATTTCTTCACAGTATGCCTTTATATTATCTGATACATCAAAAGTTTCGCATACTTGCAAGATATCCGAGTTAGTCACCCAAGGCGAGATACGATTCTCTTTAATGGTAAATACTAACTGACGATGAAAGATATTTGCAAATTGAAGAGCATATACTGGATCCATACTATTGATAATCGATGTATTAAGTACCGTCTCATTACATAATCCATATTCTGATGCTTTAAATCTGAGTAGAGTATTCGCCAATGGACCATCTTCCTCGGACAGTCGACCCATCTCGAGTTCTAATAAAGGATCATAATATTCATCATCTTCTGGCCAATCAGGACATATCTTATGCTTAATTCCCAATCCATCGGGACGAGGAATCATACCAGCAGAAGTACCATCTTCATTCATGAACACCCGCCATAGCTCACGTTTGAGTGGATTCTTACAGTCTGGAAGATATGTGTTTGGTAATGGCGAATGATATCCCTCCCGACTGCCATCATCGATTGCTGTGCAGTTGCCGCTTGGATTTGTACCGTTGAATTGCAATTGAGCTACTGCAGCTATGATTTGCTTCATGAGTAACATCAATATAAGTAGAGTATTTGATTGCATCATCATCATATATAATCACCACTCCCCTATTTATCAGCAGCAACTATGAGGCGAATTTTGTCAATGATGAGAAGCCCATTTTCAAAATCTTGCATACAGCGTTGAACTTGACGATTCGTCTTGCATATTGTTTCGGTTGTAGATTTACTCATCAAAGAGCTAATGCTTTGCCATATACTTGATACCTCTACTATGTGAAGAACTGATGTAATGGGCAGCATTCTCTACATACAGCCATCATGATGGTTGAGGAGAAGATCTCATTAGGTCGAGGCGAGTGTTTTGTGGTGGAAAAGAAGAAGAGGCGAGGAGAGATACTGCTTGATCTCATGATAGTAGTTGGCTTGTTCTACTCGATATATCTACTTTTCACCCGCTGTTCAAAGCAAAAGACTAATGGTATGTGGTATAGAAAGTACTGATGGTGGTTTGTAGCATCTCTATTCTATCATAGAGATCGTTATAGAGAAAACTGAGGTATCCTCGTGGGTTTGCTTTATTTTTATATGATACTGTACATAGTACTTCCCTAAACAACACAAGTATCTAGCCTTGACGCTAGTTGATACAACTCTACCCCAAACATATAGACAAGACACTCATATTCATGCAGCTTTTGGAAAGGCAGCGTGAAGATTGTCATCCAATGCAGAGACCGAATGAGCAAAGGCAAAATCTTGAGTCGATTCCTCCATCTTGTGCTGCTTTGGGCTCTCGGCAGGCAAGAATGGCAATTGAGGAAAGGCATCAGCCATGTGACACATACCCTCGATTTCTTCACTACTTGTTGAACAGCCACTTGAGGGTGGGGGTACTTCCTCTTCACTCTTCATAACATGATCAAAGATGTTCGGAAGTTCACCGAAAGATGCAAGATGTGCTCTTTCCTCAGACTCTTCTTTTGTCAGATCAAAGTCCAAACAATCAAAGTATGTCGAGGAGATATTCTCAGGTACGACAGGTGCGGCAATACGTGAGATATATTGACTGGGAGGTAGGGTAGGCTTGGCACATTGTTCGGGTGTGACGAACATCGCCGAGGGCTTGGAGTTGCCAACCGGGGTCGGGGTAGTATGTGGTAACGATGGCATGCTCGTGGTGGCATAATGATTGTCGAACGAAGATACAGTAGCATCAGGGTAGAATAGCATATCATCGTCAGAACTAAGATCACTAACGATACGAGCATATATCTTGGGGTTGATGTTACTTGGTGTGTCATCGGGAGTTGCGGAGGAAGTAGTATCAGAGTCGGTACTCTTCTTCTTACTCATCCTCTTCTTCTTCTTGGGGGGCTCTTCCCAATCGGGATACTTCTCATCAAACTCAGCAAGACGTTTCTTGTATGAGCGTCGGCCTTCTTCTGCTAGCTCCTCAAAGACACTAATGTTATGAGGATAATGAACATAAGATGTGAGCAACATTATGATATGATATCATAGTCATAATGATGATATGAACAACTAAACTAATCATAACTTACCGACGTGAGGTATCACTAATAGACTTCCATGATCCTACCATAATCTTATTCATCTCGAGGAACGTCATAGCACCATGCGTCTTACGATGACAACGCTTACTCGTATCAGCGGGTGCCAACTTATCAAGCAATACTGCACGGACTTCGGCACGTGATAACTCGACAGTTTGCTCATATGTCATTGCTGATACGACATTGGAATGATCTTCAAGACCGGGTGTAGTTGCAGTAATACGGATGATAGTTTCTTTGGATTTATCACCTGCATTGTATGCCTTGAGGAGCTTGCTTCTTTTGTATCTGTAGAATAAGTTGTATGCTGATAGAGGACGCTTTGGTCTGACGATGGCTTCTTCGGCGTTAGGATTGGACTTGGATCGACGAGGCATTTTGATATTGCAGTTGATGATGTTAACGATGATAAAAGGAGAGATAGATCGGGCAGGAGAGATGGCAATAGCGACGATGATGGATGTTGCAATCAATTGAGTTAGGGCGATTGATAATTAAAATTATGAGCAGTTCAGCAGTAGCACGATTGTGTATGTGCTAGCGTAGGAAGATGTGTTAGCAGTATATTTATCTGAAGCACATACAAGTGGCAATGCTTGCATCCAATAAAGCTAGTAATCTCTAACAAACTAGTGGCCGAGATGATGCAGTTTTAGCATGGTTCTCTCTTTCAAATCTTGACTGCCTCGGATAGAAATGGTATTCTAGGATAGAGTAAATCAATAACCCTATAATATTCGGGTTAAAAAATACTCCACGTGTAAGTTTTATTTCTAGATATGCCTTCCAGTTATTCTGTAATGATGAATAATCTTTAGATGCTTTCAAATTACTAAACACTAAAATTACCGGGTAAACTTCTTTTTAGAGATTTTCACCCACCCTACTGCCTAAAAAGGGCAATAATCGATGTACTGCCAACCTGTGGTACAAAGTCTACTAATTCCTATGTAGAAGATGTAGCTACTCTTTCTTTTCCTTTTAAATTATCATGCATATACAAGAGACATGTTTGAAATACAGGGTAACAACCTAGGCCCAATTTGAGAAATGGGTTTGGGGAGTCAATGGTTGTTATGCCGACCTCATACTGGAAGCTTGCTCTATTCGAGATGAAACAAGATCTTCGAACAAGATCTTCTCAATGCTACTCATGTGATTCATGAGATGGAACGAGATAGAACAAGACAAGACGAGATGAAGAAGTGCATTTCATCTCGCTCTATTCAAGATGAAACAAGATCTTGCATCTCATCTTGCTCTATTCGAAATGAAACAAGATCTTCTCAACTATTCAATGAGATGAAACTAGATAGAACAAGACAAGACGAGATGAAGTGCATCTCATCTCGCTCTATTTGAGATGAAACAAGATCAACGCACGCGTTGAGTTTTCATGCGAAAGATACCTATCACTGAAAGCGCGTATGCACGCAGCTTCCAGTTTAGTGGCCTTTTGTTATATCTACTACTGGCACTGGTGACTTGCTCTGCAAAAGATGTGGCCTTCTCTCCTTTCTCCCCTTCAAGCAGGCAGCCCCCCTTTCCCTGTTTTCATCTTGTGCCAAGATCATTGAGGAGAGAGATCTTCTTTGCTCCTTGTTGTCTTCCAGAGAAAACAGTCCCAATTGTAGGTGCAATAATACCTGGTATCCTCCACACGATGCTTGCTTGTGTTGATATTGAGATTCATCTCACACCTCTCTGTGTTTCACACAGACACGAGATCACTCACATGAGATCACTCACACAATGCCAACTCTTGCAAGATCATGCATCTCATCTCATCTCTTCTCATTTATCCATGCCCTTAGAGTGAGCAGCTCTCATTCGTTCTCTATTCTACCTGCTCAACTCTCTAATATCTACTGTTTCTGCACAACTAACCCCCCCCCCTGATACTGTTGCTCAACTACAAAGCCAGATTGCTGCTGTCCTGTTTATCCATTCAGTCACTGATGAATTATTAAGGAGAGGCTCAAGGTTTTTGCCCAACTTGGGCAGTATTGATATTCTACATTTTGAGTAAGTATCTTCTCTCATTCACGAGGTATCTTTTAAGGTTCCCTAATTATCTCTGTATACTTTCGTAGCAAAATATTCTTTACTTTTTTTGTATTATTGAGCAGTTGATTTTGAGAGGAGGCAGTACAAATAGACCTCATGCATAGCACAGCCTCTCCCACCACACTCTCATATACTTATCTACAGCACAATATACAATTGATCGGCAATTGTGATCATACCATCTAATCATACTTATATCATATCATCATCGACAATAGCATCTCAGTCTCAAATACATATCCAGAACCATCTCGAACATGTCATTGCCAATGCCAAGTCAATCAAACAATCTAGTCATCGATCGATGCTCTTCCATATCTCCATTTGACATCGACGACAAGAATAATTGTAAAGCTACTCTATCTGCCATGCTGAGTCAAGAAAAGCACTACAAAAGCACACCCTTACGACAAACTACTGCGAATGCAAATGCAAAGAGTAACATCAACAACATGAAGACATTCCGTACCAAAATCTTTACATGGATGATGCACATCATAGAAACTGCACAGTTGCAACGAGAGACTGCCATCATTGCAATGTCATATCTAGATCGATTTATGAGTACAACAGTTCCTCAAGCAAAACGAGCTAGATACAACCGTCGAGAGTATCAACTCATATCGTTTACTTGTTTGTACATTGCGATTAAGATTTCCGAACCTACCGCATTGAGTATATCGATGTGCAGTACACTCTCACGAGGTGTGCACAGTATAGATGATATCATTGCCTGTGAGAAGAATATTCTAAAAGGGTTACAATGGAGGATGAACGGGCCTACTCCACATCAGTTTGTCCATCATATGTTGCAACTACTACCCGACGAAGATAAAGATACCTCAAGATCTGTCGTTGCATCCAAAGTATATACCGATTCTCAAAGTGAGATAGAGATTGCAGTCGAAGACTATGCATGTGTATCTCTACGCTCATCAACTATTGCCGTAGCAGCTCTACTCAACTCTCTTGATACCATACCTCAAGAAACCTTATCATATGATAAGAAGAGACACTTTGTTCAAGTCATATCTGATACATTAGGTATTGATGTATCACAGTCTCCTCTGATTACGGCATGTAGAAAACGCTTTAGAGATAGATCGTCCTTGAGAACACGAAGAGTACACATTGTACCAACAAACGAAGAAGTTGTTCAAGAAGAATCTGGAACTAGTAAATACAAGGTCATGCCTGCTTCTGCTGTTGAACGTTCACCTGTTTGTGCTTCTGGAGAAATCACACCATGATACATGAGAGATAACTCTCAAGAAGGTATCTTTCCGTATAACATAGATCTATTAAACAGTTAAGTAGATCTTTTCATACACAAATTTCATAGTTGGTAGTGATAGTTTAGAGTTGTATACCTATACTTCTTCTTTCATAAGTCGTGTCAAGAATAAGTATCTTGATATCTATCTGTTCTGCGTAACTTAGATGTCTGCTTTAGAAGTTAGATTTCTATATAAAATAAAGAAGCCTACATGTACGTGTATGTAGTAACATATGCACAGTAGAACATACTATAACTCCTGTCTCATCTCTTTCTTTGTTTCATATGAACAATTAATACTAATACCATAAAACTTTCTATTCTTCTCAATCAAATCAATCGTCCTCTTTAATCTACCAAATTGATATAATTCATATTGACTATAGAACAAAGTTCGTCGTTCTTGTATTGTATAGTATGGTCTTGTATGTACTTCTGTTACCAATGAACTGTTGTTTCCGTCTACAAAGCGAACAGACTTCTTCTTTTTGATATGGTTATTGCAACTATCGATGAGGATGCCGTCTGATGATGATGTACTGCAATCGATGGTTAGTACACTATCTCTTTCACTATTACTTATATCAGATGTTAATGATGTAGCAAGTGTATCAGAGCATGACGATATTGACGACTGTTCTTCATCGGATGACGATTGCTTCTCGAGATAGTGATTGAGATTTGTTGCTGTAGCTGTAGTTTGTTGTTCATCGTTCAGCTTCTTGAAGGTATTAATCTTCTTGCTTTTGCATATCAACTTTATAGCTGTAGGTAATGTCATTCGTCGTCGACTACTACTGCTACTTTTACTACTATCGTCGGTGAGAAAACCCATTGTTTGTTGTTAGCATTAATCTTTTGCAATTTGCAATCGATGGACAATATAACAATAAAGTGGGATAGGCAATTGATACAATATTTGAGTTCTGTTTTACCTATCCTTCTTATCGTGTCAAGCACATCCTCTGCCATCTCTATGCATTAGTGTTTGATAGGATATTATTCTATTCAGCCCATCACAGAGCACGAGTGATTGAGTGGGTCATTGTTCATTTGCAAAATGAGAAAAGATATCGAGGGCTGTAGTACTCTGCTGTACTACATAAGATTGAGCCCCACTCTCTCCTCCCCCCATCTAGAGCAGCAACAGAGATATCGTCGTCGGCACCCTAATAAAAGGATTGGATTGGAATTGCAACAAACCTCCTTAACGTTAGGGGGCTACATAGGTGATTGTGATAAGATACATTATTCGCTACTCTTTTAGAAAAGAAAACACGCATCAAATCATAGCATAAAACATAACTCAAGTATGATGTCATCATCTAAAACTAATAGTATATGCGCTGCTTGCGGTAAGGAAGGAGACGATTTAAAGGCATGTACTGCATGTCATATGGTTAAATATTGCAATCGAGATTGTCAGATATCTCATCGTAAGGAGCACAAGAAGACTTGCAAAAAGAGAGCAGCGGAGTTACATGATGAAAAGTTATTCAAGGAGGTAGAGCCAGAAGAGTGTCCAATTTGCTTCCTTCCCATGCCAATTAAAGCGGATGAGACTACCTTTGAATCTTGTTGTGGAAAGTGTATATGCAACGGCTGCATATATGCAATGATTATGAGTGAGGGGAAGGATCTATGTGCATTCTGTAGAACGCCTAATGCATCTTCAGATGAAGAGCATATCAATAGAACAAAGAAACTAATTGATAATGGCAATGCTGGGGCAATGCATTTACTTGCTGGAATATATGATCAAGGGCTATACGGTATACCACAAGATCACCAAAAAGCGTATGAGTTATATCGTAAGGCAGGAGAGCAAGGCAGTGCAGATGCGTACAGCAGGTTAGGTATTTTGTATAGACTTGGAACAGGTGTGGAACGTGATATGAAGAAAGCTCAACATTACTGGGAATTAGCTGCTATGTTGGGGGATGTAGAGGCGAGATGTAATCTTGGCGTATTAGAATGGAATGCTGGCAATTATATCAAGGCATTCAAACACTACATGATTGCAGCTAGAGTGGGGAGTAAGGACGCTCTCGATGAAGTCAAGAACGGATTCCTGAAGGGGTTAGTTACAAAAGATGAATATGCAAGTACTTTGCGAGCATATCAACAGCGGCTAAATCAGATGAAGAGTGATGAGAGGGACAAAGCAGCATCAGAACGAATTAGGAATTAGAAGCAGGTTTATCTCCTGATGATTTAGCGGAGCCGAGATATGAGATATCTTCTGAACGATTACAACAACTTGCGAGCTGTGCTAACAATCTTATTGTTTATATAATTATATGCATGGAACGATTCTATATGCAGTAGGTATTAGCTCATTGAAAGGGTTAAAAGAGAATCAAAGGGAAAGACTATCAAACGAAGAGGGATGTGTCGTCATAGCTTTGTCTCTAAGTTAGGCAAACGAACATCGACACATCAACATATCAAAGCCATCAAACTAATCAGCTCAACTCAACTCAATCGGTATACAATCCAAACACAATGGCAGATGCCCAAATATGCTCATTCTGAAAACAAACAGTAGCATAATTATCAGTAGAAGTATCCCACAAACTACGACTTGTAATCTTAACACCCTGATCTTTCATCTGACCAATCGTTACCTGTACAATAATCTTGTATCGTGGGATGTTCATTGACGATTTACACTCCTCCTTAATCTTATCGGCAATGTCCTTACTTAGTGATTCAAACTCATCACCAAAGTCGGACCATTCTTCCACTAACTTTTCATCTACCTTGCCTTTGAGCTTGGTTTGGAGGATGTCATTGGCAATTGTTGTTGCCTTGGATGTTGAGAAGCGTTGATTCTCTTGAGGTTTGATATGATATGTTGGTAAGATGATATCAGTCGTATTGGTATTGACAGTAGTGGTAGCGGTGGCGTTTGGGGGTTGGGGTGGCTGTGTTTGTTGTGTTGTGTTGAGAAGAATTAGTGTGAGCAAGCGAGTACGAATCAAGCAACAATGACAAGCACACTCACCTCTTCGTCCTCTTGCTTGGTCTCGACTGCTACTACTTCGACCGTCTCTTCTGTTGCCAACTTCATCCTGGCTTATGTCATTCAATTAGTATCGAGGCAAAGAAATGACAATCGAGTGAGTGTAGTGAGTTTGCTCTTTTCTCTTACGTGTGTCATTTTCATTTTAGTACTTAGCTACATACTTACATACAACTTGCTCACATCTCACAGCTATCCCCTCTACTAGAACAACATAATGAATGAACCAACACAATAACAACATAGCATAATCATGCAGACGACTATAACTCGCTACTGAGGTAGACAAAAATGCCATCAAGGAAGAGAGCCAAGGGCAAGGCACGTAAAGCAAAGGCTAGAGAAAGTAATTGCAATCTCGTCCTACATAATGAAAGTGTTTGCCGACACGGATGTGAAGTTATTAGTAAAGATGACATATGTTACAAGTTTGTTGAACAATTAGAAGTGGAAATGACTGCAGTCTACAACTCAAAAGGTGACTTTTGTGTCTGTAATATCGTTAATGAAACAATCAAACGAATGAAAGCGAGGAAGGAATACAACATGATTTGGGACGACAACAGTGAGGAGACTCAACAAAAGCTTCGATCTCTCTTCATCAACCTCGGTACGAACCTTTTGCTGCTACGAGACTCAAGTCAAGTGGCAAATGTAGCGGCAGCTTTTCATATTACTTCTAGCCACGACTTTAATTATTGGGATGCAATGGATTCAAGCAAACATAGAGTATCGCTAAGAAACATGGAAAATGGTCTAGTTTACGACAGTGCCAAGTTCTTTCACAAGCGGATTCCGTGTCAATGCTTGAAGAAGATGTACTTACAAGAGAGATCAAAACCCAAACCGGCAGAATGTAGTTCTTGCAGGTCAGATAAAGAACGAAGGCAATTGTATCTTTGCTCTGGCTGTCTCTATCATCAATACTGCAATGTTGAGTGTCAGACAGCCGCATGGCCAAAGCATAAACTACATTGCAAATACTATAGTCCTAGTATAGTGGGATAGACAAGTACTCCCCATATGAACTTGCGGTGGAGAGTAGATAGTGATATGTATGAGATTGATTCATTGAGTCGTATTAGCTTCCCAAACTAAATAGAATAGCTCACAGCTTATGAGGTAATAGAGATATACTACTGTTCAGATTCATACCGCTGAAGAGTTGATGTCATTATCATAATATTCATATTGAGTCGCAACACAAAGTGGAGGGGCAGGAAATATTTTTCCTTTGCAAAAAAACTTCTAAAAATAAACTGAAACTACAAAGCAAACGACACAACACATTTACTTACTATTCTCTTATTGTATATTGCCTGCACATCATTTGACAGGTAAGCTCCTACCCTTTGCACTCTGACCTTGGCCAATCTAAGTCGTCGGCTAAGCACACTCGCTTGAGAGGAAGAGTCATTTTCTCTCTTCTCATATTTTTTTGTGCACATCTTGTGTCTCTTTTTTTGCAATTGTCAACAATTCACATTCAATACTCTTTGTAGACAACACAACACACATCACATACCAACCAGCATGCCATCAAGGAAACGAGCCAAGGGCAAGGCAAGAAAGGCATTGGCAAGAGTCACATCGAATGGTGGACAAGTCGTACGTCAACATCCCGACGACTACTCGTCTCTCATCAACTTTGACAAGAAGGATATCTGTCATCAGTAAGTTTTCGATTGGATGTTGAACACATGGTATGCATTGTTGTAGTACCCTCTAACATACTTTTTTCTCTCCTTCATTATCTGGCAGTGGCTGCATCGCTCCGTCGGCATTAACACTATCATCAAGTTCATCAAGTAGCGACTCCTCTTCTTCTTCATCTCTTTGTAGCATGGCCAACACATTCATTGTGCAGTTTGAGACATGTCTAAAGTCAGTCTTTACAAAAGTAAAAGAGATGCCTGGCAAGATTCCTCATCTACGTGCCATTGCATGCTTCACCATCATTATTGGTAACTTTGAGAAGAATGGTTTGCTTCGTATGTGCAAGGACGATACCAAGAGAGATTGGATTCAAAAGTACTTGGCAACCTTGGGAACATATCACTTACTTCGAGCAGACGAAACATCTCAGTCGTCTACTTCCCTAGCCTTTGCATCAACCTCCTCTTCATCAAACTTGCCACACTATGAAATGGCAGCCACAATCTCAATTGTGTTACTCAAGATTGAACTACTCGAGGCAGACACATCGGACTTTACAGTCAAGATGAGAAACTTGGCAGAGGGTAACAAACGAGATACTGTCAGTTTCTTTGCCAAGCGTATACCGTGCAAATGTTTGAAGGCAATGTATCGTCAAATCAAGTCAGAACCAAAGCTTGGATTGTGCATCCACTGTGAAGAACGGAAGGAACGTCGTGAACTCATGGTATGCTCATTGTGTAGGAAACCTCAGTATTGCAGTGTCAAGTGTCAACATGAACACTGGCCAAAGCACAAGGTGTATTGCGAAACATTACGAACGAATTCCAAATCGAAATCATCAGAAGGAGGGGTACGACCTTCTTCCTTTGCTACCGCTTCTACTGCTGATGAGACTGAGGCTACTACTACTGAGGATACTGTGGATGAGGAGAGTGACAGTGAGAAGATGATGACTCTTCAGAGCTTGTTCGAGGAGAATGACGAAGAGTTGGCCAACCAAGTTAAGACGTTTGTTGATCTTACATCCACATAAGTTGTGGCAGTGGGTAATCTAATGAACAGCTTACTAAGATATCAAACTATCTCTCTTCCTTATCGTCATGTGCACAAACTCTGCCCATCTAAACAACGTCGGGTCTTCCTTCTCTCTTCCTCTTCCCGGCTGCCCCTTTCTTAGGGATCAAGTTCTCAAACAACAAGGGCAACTCCCATCCTCTCAAAGTGTGAAAGAGTCTTGATAGAGCATCTCTTTCTAACCGTATTGGCCTATTTTTGACCACTTTTGTTCTACTCCGAGTGTGTTTCTGAATCAACTCTAATACCCGTGGCATCAGTTGTAGAGGCAGATCATTGAGATGTGATAAATCAAACAGCTCCCCATCCACACCGCATAATGCCAGTACTACTTTCTTTCTAATCTTCTGCCCAATAGTATAATCCCCTTTGTTTATGTTAAAAACTTCTCTTTCAATGTGAGGCCGCTGAGCTACTACTGTAGCATTTTTGATATCATATGCATACATCCTACATATGTGATTGGACTCGACAATTGAATCCATGCTAGTTGGATCATACAGTGCTTTGAGTATCTTCTTTTGTCCTACCTTTGTTATATCATTTCCACTCAGGTCACACTGTATTAGATTTGTATTGTTCTCTAATGCTGATGCCAAAAGCGATGAATCACTATCTGTAATCTTATTATCATTCAAGAACATAACTTCTGTAGGATGGTTGCCGCTTATAAAGTCTGCCAAAACACCAACTGTCTCGGATCTTATTTCCTCTCCTGTTATGGAAAGATGTTTCATTCTTTTACATCCTTCAAGTATCTTCTCTAGAATAGCCATATTATTTAGTCCACAGCTGGCTAATCTAACATTTCTTAGAGCGGGGTGGTTGTTTAATGCATCTGACAATGCACTGGCAGTAGAAAGATCACAAATTGTTTCCCGTAAGGCGAAAGAAAATAAACTTGAATCCTCTTTAAGGAAACTTGCTAGCCGTAGTAACCCCTCATTCCCCAGGTTAGTATCACATAAACACATTTTAGTCAAGATACATGTTGACTGCAATGATGAAAATATAATGTCTAATACTGGAATGGGCAGACTAATACTTCTGATTCGTAAGTATTCCATATTTACAGATTCAAATAACCTTTGCCAATGAGGCAGCATCATATCATGGTGAGGAAGAATGCCAGAACTTCCTCTTAGTACAGTTTTAGTATCATCATTATCATCCTCACAATATTTCTTCATATCAGTCTGTAACCTTTCCATTGTCCGTGCCTGAGCTTGTGAATAACCAATACTAATCCAATCAGAGGCGGGGATAAATATTGCACGACCGTCCGGGGGTCGAGGAAGTACCGCTGGTGGGATGTTATTTTGTTGATTCATGATGCCGTATGTAACTAATACTGAACGATTTACCAATATACCGACCGGTAACTTTAACTTTTAATTCTAATATATGCTATTTCTCTTCATCTTCTGTGCAAAGCAAATAATCAGTTCATATCTTAAATTGTGACATATATGTACATCATTATCTAACCGCATATACCACGACTGTGTCTATCATTAGAATATAAAATAGTTATAGTGAGTAAACATCATTATATTTTGCAAATGAATGGGATATCATTCACACACACATGAAGTAAATAAAAATAAAAGGCAACACACACAAAACTTTAAACACAAAATGCAAAATTACACCGCCATACCCCAACCCTAAAGTCAACAATAATAGCATACCATCTTACCTTCTCTTACCAACTCTTGTCGAGTTACTACGCCGCTAACGTCGGTAATAATATGATGATGCAGCCATGCCAGTTACTAGTATGTCATCTTAAGCTTAAAAAGGGTAAATATTCCACTTGTAAGCATTTCACGTTTTAGGATCATCACTTTTTTTAGCTGAACAATGGTACCTAGAGGTGCGTGCCGCCTCTTCTCTTCTCTCTAGCTCTACCAATATAACAATTAATGATATAGAACCATCGTCAATAGGATAATAACAACAATGGAAGGCGGCGGTAATAATAATACCCATACAATATTTACCAACAATAACAATAACTCACCATCAAAAAACATGAACTATACATCGCCAACCAAATTATCATCACCAACTAATACCAATTGTTCAACATGCAATACAACCAATCCAACCTTCTCCAAAAGTCAATTAAAAAAGAAGATTGATCGTAAATGTATACAATGTATTGAAAAGTTGAATAATGGTAGGCCGCCTAAGAATAGTAGTAGTAAAAAGAGTAATGTGAATGTTAATATGAATAATGGTGCACCCAATGTCAATCAATCATCTGTACAACATAATGATAACGATAATACTTCATCATCATCACCGCAGTCTACAAAGAAGGAGAAGAAAAGAAAGAAACGTAAGCGTAGTAAAAAGGATGATACAGTCATGAACAACAACAGGCTGCCTCTACTACTACTGCTGAGGACGAGCAAAAGGATTATGAGGAATGTAAAGCTACCGTATCGAAATACTTTCAAACTAACAACAATAACAATATGAAACAATCGAGTATAATGGAAGCAGCAAAGACCAATTTAGAGATAGGAATCAATAGTGATTCAGATGATATGATGGTATCTAAAAGTAGCACAGCAAGTGGTGGAAGTTGGTCACCTATGCAATCTGATAATGATGAACTAGAGTTTAATGAGAAGATGAATGGCTTAGATGATACGCCTGCTGATAAAAAACACAAGAAGCATAAAAAGAAGAAGCATAAGAAAAAGAAGCAGAAGGAAAAGAAGCAGAAGAAGAGTAGCAAATCAAATGGCAGTAGTAATAGTGAAATTAAAATGAGCAGCGATGGTGACAACGATATTAGCTTGGCAGCTAAATATGATGCTGCTCTAGCTTCTTTGAGTAATAATAACAATAACATTGAAAAGAAGAGGAGTGTTCGTGCCAAGATGGAAATGGCACGAGCTGCCGCTCTTGGTGATAATAACAGCACTGCAAACTCATCTGATGATGATAGCAGCTCAGGAAGTAATAATGAAGACGAAATGAACCTCAAACTACCGCATAATAATAATAACAATAAAAGCCACACGGAATCAATAGAAGAACTCAAACAATCAATAATGGGACGACAGATTAAATCAATGTATGATATTGATCATAATTCAGAGGCTCATCTAGCAAACGGTATGAACTCAACATTGAATGGTAGCACAACATTGAACAGCACAAAATTGAACGGCTGTACAACAGTTGCCAATCAATTAAGAAATGAATTATCATGTCCAATATGTCATGATATATTATATAATCCAACAAGTTTATTATGTGGACATACGTTTTGTGTGGGGTGTTTAAATTGGTGGTTTGATCGACAGTCACAACCGGCCAATGGTAATGGGGGTAGAAGAGAAGATAACGAAATGAGAGATGGTGGTTGGGGCGATAGAATGAGAAGGGATATTGGAATGGATAATGGAAGGAATGAAGGAGATATGAACGACGATGAATCAAACGAAGAAGTGACTGATATTTGGCACGGTACATGTCCAACATGTCGTACATCAATCCCACCCTCACAATCCAACCCAACGTCTAAACCAACATTACAAGTAAATACATGTCTAAAGGTAGTATTAGATACATTATATAATAACGAGATGAATCAACGTCGTCAAGTTGAATTAAAGGCTAAAGCAAAGGCTACACGAGGTGAGAATAATGGTTTACATGGTAGAGGATGTGAAGAGATTGAAGTGTTGAAAGAGGAGGATGATGAGTTGGTTTATATACGTGAGAATCTAAGTCTTGATGATAGGGATGGAGATGGAGTAGAAGGGATAGGAAGTAAGAAGAGGAACAAGTATAAAGATGAAGAGGCAGGTTGGATTACATTACATTCGTCAAATAATCAACCGGGATGGCAAGATGATGGAGTATACAATCATGGCAATACCAACAACAACAGTATAATGATACGTCGGAATATAGTATTAGATGAATCAGACCAGCGATATCAAATGTCATTAGGACTTACCAAATGTACCTACTCATCTAACAACAAGATCCAGGCATACGCCGCTGCCAAATCGTCAAACACGAACAACAATGAAGGATCATATCAATATGGTATATTAGATATAGAACTATGTCTATTAACAATGGAAGAAGATGAGGTAGATGATTCAGGCTTCCCGACGTTTGTAAATGAAGGTGATGATGATGAGGCGTTGATATATACAAGTGATGATAAGATACATTCCTGTGTTGAGGCTGTGGTACGGGTGGTATCGCTATTGGAATTAGGTATTAGTGGCGGTGATGATAGGAAGATGCCTGCCTTTGGTAATAACGGGGATACTAACGCCTCGCCACAGGTGCGAGAGTTGTCATTATCACATGGTATGATTGGTAGAGATGGTTCGGTACGATTTC
>Ga0075437_12123_pt1 | contig 22743 bp, 21 predicted proteins | sample MintriMetagenome_FD_74266 | JGI IMG/M metagenome (GOLD analysis project Ga0075437, IMG submission 74266) | Marine eukaryotic communities from Monterey Bay, USA to study complex ecological interactions - Minidiscus trioculatus and... | ecosystem: Environmental > Aquatic > Marine > Unclassified...
TAGGATGGTCGCCGGTCGTACGGCCACCCGTATGACCAGATTTCTTTTTGCGGTGAAGAAAGTGATACTGGAGTAATAAGTAGGCGTAAACAACAGTGCTACTTGTCATCATCATATCCATAACAGTAGCAGAGGTATTAGTTATTATTATTAGTATTATTAATCCGGGAACTTCCTTTTACTTTTGATCTCGGTGGGCATATTATACAAAAGCAAACACATCACTATTCATTAGAGGAACAAAATAGACACCACTTTTTACCACTTCCCTATATTGCAATGAACACTATATTAGAACTTAAGGCAAGGCTTGATGCCTTACTTTCTACCGCACAAGCAGAGACTGCTAACATTGATCTCTTTGCACCCTATTGCAGTTGCAGATAGGGAAGAGTGCCCCCTATGCCTGATTCCACTTCCAATTAAAGAGAGAGATATTTTATTTACGCCATGCTGCGGGATAATTATTTGTAATGGTTGTCGTTACAAAGAAGTGTTGAATGAGAAAGAGAAAACAAAAGGAAACATGGAAATGAACTTGACCCTGATCGCAAGAACTACCTCAAAGGTGTGAAAAAGCTGATGAAGAAGAACAACCCTAATGCATTTACTTCAATGGCAGTAGAATACAGCATCGGAGAGGATAGAGTGTTTCAAAGTGATACAAAATCACTTGAAATGTACATTTGTGCTGCTGAACTTGGCAATGTTGATGCATATGAAGAGATTGGTACATATTACATGGAAGGGACTGTAGTAGAACGAGACATATCAAAAGCGTATTTATTCTATAAAGTATCGGCAAAGAAAGGGTCTGTACAAGCCCATTCACATCTTGCTCATACTGAGCAGAGAGTTGGTAATTATCAAATTGGTATCAAACATTTGAAAGTACTTGCAAGTGCAGGTCACCAAGAAGCGTGGATTATTTGATGATGAAGATGTACAAACTAAAGTTACTATCAAAGGAAGACTTGGCTCAAACTCTACGTGCATGTCAGGCATCACAAAATGAAATGAAGAGTAAGGATAGGGATGATGCCTGCGCATTTATTCGTGAAATAAAAGAGATGGAAGGACACACAAACAACAATTAGACACAAGAGATTCAACTTAAAATGATACACAACAACTCACATTCAATACAACAAAACATTATACATGAAAACTGACTATCTATTACAATTACAACTCGGCACCAAGATCTTCAAGATAACTAAACAAAGGATGATCGTGTCCATGATTATCCAATACTAGCTCCATCACACTAGAACCGTCTCCAAAGTTGGTTCGTTCATTTACATCGGCACCAAACTCTACCAATAACTGAACAACATCTAGATGCCCTCCTCGAGCCGCTTCGTGAATTGGCATCCAACCATTAGAGTCTTTGTTGTGGATCATATCTTTGTGGCTGGCATCATCAGTGACCATCTTATGTATATGATCAACATCTCCAGTTGCAGCTGCATGAGCAAGCTCTTCTAATGGAGAAGCAGCGGCTGCGGGTGCCTCCTTGGCCCTTCTTACTAATCTTTGTGGTGGATGCTCACGACGCCACTTCTGCTCTTCGGGACTACCCCTCAAGATATAGATCGGCATATTCTCACTACCAGTGTCTGTCAATACAGGAGTAGCTCGATCACGAAGTAGTTTACCAGTCGGTTGGAAGTCTAAGGGAAAGAATACCGTCATATGTTAGTACTTGGTATACAAAAGAGACATATCATATGTCTTATCGGGAAAGAACACTTACGGATGAATATATTGGCAAAGTATCGTCCCTTGAGAGGGAAAGGGCGGCCATGTACCAGACTGTGACTTTCATATAAGACCATGTCGCCAGGTTCCATCGTGACATTATATGCCAATCCATCCCTACCATATACTTCGAGTGGCCAGTCTTCGTCCACATCTTGATCTACATTGATAATGCATGATGATATTAGTGGATTTCTATCGGCATGAGGTGAAAGGATAGCTCCATCGGTGTACTGTCGGATACCATACATACTCGACTCCTCAAGTTCCATACCCGTCCATTCTTCCAAGATTGGTTTCACCCCTTCCCAAATCTTTTGTTTGAGGCGGTAACCTCCACCTCGAAGACTTTGCTCTTCCACATTCACCATGTAAGTTGGTGATGACCAGTGATTGACGTAAGTGTTTCCCTTTGGCCACTTCTCCTGCTGTCGATGGTCATAGTGAGTCTTCCAATAGTCAGTGAGTAGATCAATAATATGATCGGGTGCTTTGACCTTCTTGAACCCTTGGGACGTGTAATTCTGCATACTTGCCGGTTGCCGGAGACTCATATCAACACGATCTTGTTCAGTAATATCACATGACTTTGAATTATCGGGATAGTGTTGTCTACAACCATCCAAGAATTCATTGTATATCTGTTGCCTTTTTTGCATAAAATCTTTACCGATACCCGGAACTAATCGTTTGTAATGAACGGGAAAAGATACATCTACACCATATGATGGCTCATCAAAAGCGTTTCTTACTTGTTGATTAGACGATGATGCAGTTGTGGACGTGTTGTACACGGTCAATAATGATATGATAGTAGAGATTTTCATATTTTCAAGGGGGATAAGAAGGATACCAAAATATTTTTATTGATGTTGATGAGATACTAAGAGGATTGTAGTAAGGAGATAACTTGCCGATCACAATATAACAACAAATGTATTTATGAGGGCGTTGATGGATGGATGTTGCAATGCGAGCACCGAGGCGGTTCAGAATGGCCAAACGAGAAGGCCGTTGCAATAGGATACCGCCTCTGAGCAGTATTCAATAATTCAACGAGAACACTATTATCTGCCAATGACAAATAATGTAGCCCATAATAAAGCAGATCAGTAAGTGATATGAAGTCTAGCAAAGAGTTATACAGAGTGGTAGTTGTGGCGGTGGCCTTGGTATCATCTGTCGTCGGCCAAAGGCAGAAGAATCTACACATAAAGAATCATTCTGAAAAAAAGGCCGAGATATATTGGCTAGATGGTGGAGGAGAGATGGTATTGCAAGCTCCGTCTATGGACAATGGACAAACCCTGTTTCTAAGTAAGTGCTTGTCTTATGTTTTTGATGTGTAGATTATGGTGTATGATAGTATATGATCTGTACATATGATCTGTACATATGATATGAACACATGATTTGATTTGATGATGTATAAGGTATACTCACATATACTAAACTTCCCCTATACCAATCCCCAGATTCATATGTAAATCACACGTTTCTTGTACGAGAACTCCCAGATGAGTCTGGTTCATGCAATCCAGGCACTTCTATTGCTCAACCAAGCTTGGCTCCTTGTAAAACAGCATACATAACTGTAAATGAGCATGATGATCAAGGTAAGTCAGAGATACATACACGATAGTATTCACTATATCCAACCTATCTTATCTAATAATGATGCTTCACAGTGATTCATATTTTAGAAGACATGACAGTAGAAGTAGAAGACAGTCATTCCAAGGCTCGAGAGATTACAAACTCAATCACAAATATATGTCAAACAAAAGTAAAGCAGCAGATCCGAACACATGACATGAATCCAAACGATGCTATCGATGCATTTGTATCATGTACTAGTCCACTAGCAACACGACAGTTTGAAGAATACAATAAACAGATCAAAGAAGGAGCAAGCTTACGAACACAGTTGGCTACTCAATGGGAAGACTATACATGTGCTGATCAGAGTCTCCCAACAACAACTCCAAAAAGTCTACATAACTGGAACTACCAAGGAAAAGATCATACCGTAGGTGTCCTCCTTGATCGTGATGAAGCAAAGATACATCATATAAAGAACTTCATCTCTTCTGAAGAGTGTGCAGCAATCGAATCAGCAGCTTCTTCCAATCTTCACGAGGCTACAGTTGCAGATGGAGCGGGCGGTAGTCAGCTGATTAGTTCAAGGAAGGCTTTTCAAGCAGGAGTTCGTGTACCCTGGGAGAAGGAGCAGGATGGTGATGTTATTGCTGTATTGGCAAGACGCTTATATACCTATGTCAATGAAGCTACAGGATATGGCATTGAAGAAGCTGGACAAGAAGATATAATGTCTATCCAGTACGTTGGGAGAGGAGTCGACGATCCCGAGCCTGATCGGTACATGCCACACTGTGATGGCCAATGTGATGGTCTAAAGTTTCATCATGCGGGAAGGGTAGCTACGATGGTCATGTATTGTGGGTCCCCTGATCGAGGAGGAGCTACTAACTTTCGAAATGTCGGAATACACATCTTGCCTGAGGCTGGTAATGCGGCCTTCTTCAGTTATTTGGGGTCTGATGGTACAACTGATAACAAACTCACGGAGCATTCATGCTGTCCAGTAATAGAAGGTAGTAAGAAGATTGCAGTCCAGTGGTTGAGGTTGGGCGTAGATGAAGAGAATCCTTGGAACTCGTTCAACACATTGAATATAAAGATTGGTTCAGAGGAGCTGTGAGAAAGTGATTGTTTGATATTGATATTTTGGGGAGAGATATTTGTATGAGGAAGAGAACTTGTCTGTTTGACGTATTATACTGTTTGTCTCTAGGATAGTTGTATGATAAACTTAGCATTAGTGAAATGTCAATAGCTGTGAATAGCTCATATATCTGTCCAACACCATAATATAGAATGTTAGAGATAGAAAGAGCGATTGAGAGTATTTTGGTGAAGTAATGAACCACATCATGTGCACTTCTTCCTCGGCTTTAAAGAGTTTCCTCCAGATGAAAAAGAACATGAACGGAAGATGATGACTGACTTGGTGACATCATACTACTATACTCTACCTCTATCACATCTAGACCATATTATATATACAACCATGAAGTGCCAATCTACTCTACTACTGTCTGCGCTAGCAGTCTTTTCATCTACGATCGTCTACGCATCTCAAATTACAAACAATGTAGAAGATATCGACCTTGACACGATTCCTACTGAATATGTTGCAACTCAATCATCACCTGATATTATACTAGCATCAACCTTTCCATCATCTACATTACACGATGAATTCACTACATGGTCAACTAAATTCAATAGATCATACAAAACATTAGAAGAACATGCCCTTCGTAAAGTGATATGGTTGCAAAATCATTTAGCAATTGCAACACATAATAATGAAGGAACATCAAGTTATACTTTGAGCCATAACGATTTCTCGGATTTGAGCAGTGATGAATTCCAACAGAGGTTCTATTTGGGGAAGTATAGTCCGGGTGTTAAGTTATCTAAAGGTCGTAGTGATGGTAGTATTCTGCCATCCTTTATGAAACAATCTCAAACATCCATGTCACGACGTTTACTGCGAAGTGATGAGACTGGTGAGGAGATTAAAGAAGTAAATACTGACGAGAAGATTGCAGTAGATGCACCAGATTATAAGAATTGGAAGGAGGAAGGTGCAGTTTCATCAGTTAAGAATCAATGGTTCTGTGGCGCGTGCTGGGCATACTCTGCAGTTGGTGCTATCGAATCAGCACGCTACATCAAGACTGGTAACTTGACTGAATTGTCAATGCAGCAGTTGGTGGATTGTGATATGACAGATCTTGGATGTGGTGGAGGTTTAATGGCACAGGCCTTTCAGTATGAGGAGGATAGTGTTGGCTTGTGTGCCGATCGTGACTATCCAATGGCATACCATCGCCATTGGTTTTGGGGATGCTATACCGGAATGTATTGCGAACCTGTACCGAATACTAAGGTAGCAAAGTATGTCAATGTTACCAAGACAGAGGAGGCACTCAAGGGTGCAATTGCAATTCAACCAGTTTCCGTGGCAGTATCAGCTGGAGCTACTGGAGGAGGTTTCATGTCCAGTTGGCAATTCTATTCTGGCGGCATCTTTGATCAAGGATGCGAGACAGTGGTTGATCCACAAACTGGATTGAATCAACCAGCCATTGATCATGGAGTATTAGCAGTGGGCTATGGAACTGTCCCACCAACTGCCGAGAGTAAGGGAGGAGACTACTTCTTAGTCAAGAACTCATGGGGCGAGGCTTGGGGATTGGACGGGTATATCCAAGTAGCTCGTAATGCCGGTCATGAAGCAGCGGGAGGAAGTTCTTGTATTTTAAGCATGGCTTCGCGTCCCTTGATGAGTGAACCTTGAGGCGTCTGATGGATGTGAACATAGAGATGGAAGTAGTTGGGTATTGTATAGTTAAGCGAGGAAGCAATGATGAACAGTATGTTAAGATGTAATCTAAGTATAAAGTTTATTTATATAGTAACAACTCTCCTTTCATGTATAGTATAGTATTCATCTTCTCTCATCAACACGCATTGTCTAATCTCTCCATTCCATCATCGGGAAGTTGTAACCATGACGGCTTATCACGACAACAGATATGACATACCCGATTCAAGTAAGATCCCGTTTCTTCAGTACTCTTTGGTAGACTTACATCATCGAGACTTCCAGCACATGGCCAAATGAGATCCGGCTGACTATCATATACAATGGTCATTACTCCTCGACAATGCTTACATATATGTCGACTTCCAAATGGTGTAGTTCGGACAAGATTGACTGCTTCTGTAGATTGCTGTTTCCATGCAAAGTTGTTTTTATCAATAGGAAACCAAGTCATGAATGAACCACCTAATTGCCTACATAAGTTGCAATAGCAATGCTGTAGTTGAGTAAGACGAGTAATTGATATCTCATATTGACACTTTCCACATATACATCCACCTGTCCACCTCGTTTCCTCTGGCGGTTTATCACGTTTACTCGTTGTTACTGTATTATCTGGTAATGCATTTAACCATTTGCAACTACTATCTGTGCGTATATTGTTTTCAATCTGTTGTAATTGTTCCTTCCATCTATTTGCGTTTGATTTGGGAATGGTATCTTCTTTGATTGATCCTAGATTAACCCAGTAGCAGTTGTTGTATTTGTCTTTGGATAATAGTTTTGATGAACATTTAGTACAGTACCATCTCTCTATATTATCATCGGCAGCACCCTCTATTGATTGACACGAAGATACAAACTTTCCAATATCTTTTTGTCCTTGATGGATATTGATTTGATCTTCTGATACATTGATATAACTTGCATATGCGGCTGTATGATATCTTCTACAAGTTTCACAGTGACAATTCCATACATTCTTCTGGAGATTTGTACTTGCAGGTAGTGATATATCAATGATAACCTTTCCACAATTACAAGTATATTGCAGGATGATGTCATTTCCATCAACAGAAAAATGTCTCGATAGTGGTGAAGGTATCACCATTGATAATACTGACACATCTATTACTAGCAGGAAAAGAAGCAGATATATGATGTCATTAGTTATGTATGATATCACCGCCATTGGTTAAGGCAATAGATATAGAAGCTCGCCGCCATTTATCTTAGTAACATCAGCAAATTTATTCATAATTCATACAGAAAATCTAGATTTGAGCTTTCATAATAGGAAACTCCTTAAGAGATACCAATTTGCTAAAAAAGACTAAAAGAGCACATCTTATGCACAAATCTATTCCACTAATAGACACTTTAGACTACATCTTCTTGGCATCTTTTTCTACTTTACTCTTGTTAGGGTATATATTTGGTAAATGATCATATTTTCGTTTTCTTTGCCATTGAAAATAGGTGAACTAAAGATGCAAATAGTGGACTTGTCGTCCGAGCAGTTTTGTCCTTGGTCCGAGCGCCTGTCAAACCAAGCTCTGTCTTCGGGAGTTGTAAAATAGTCAGCACCGACCACCACTTTTGGTATCAAAGGCCACTGCCGCAAGTCAAGTAGCACAATGGATTTAGAACGTGATTCTTCGTCTTGAGCAACCAATAGTTGTCCGACTTCTTCGGTGTGCTTATTGAATATATCCGAAAACAACATATTATCCTCAATATCTTTCCGCTTAGACGTATTGTGTTCAGGAGTTCTATAAGATGGGATGAGATACTTTCCATTTTTACACTCTTGTTCATGAGTTCCGATTTGCCAGTCGTTCCTCTGACATTCTTCACTACAATAACACATACGTTTACATGCCGCACACTTCTTCATCTCACTCCTCTCTATGAATTTGTTACAATAATGGCAGTTGGTAGATGTGACATCTAAGATAGATTGAACAATACGTACTGTCATTTCACAGCCACTACTGATACCAAAGATACTGATACTACCCGCATCATCAACAATAATCATATGTTTTTCCAAGCGACAAAGGTCATATACTATTTCATTCCTCTTATTACTTAGAGCTTTTGACGTCTTCTTATGAAACGATAGTAGATATACATTGTGCATTATCGAATTGATGGTACTGCATAAACGTTCACAACTTTTTTGATCATCCCCGAAACGAGTAATAATATTTGTAACCATCTCAAACAATCCAGCACAGATTGCATAGGCAACACGGGTATCACTCGGCTGCTCAATGCCTCCCTCAAAACTCTGCATGATCATTGCACTTATCACTCTAAGAACATGGTCGGCGTCGGCAGATGTATAATTAGAACTGTCAAAATCAAAGCCCAGACCAATCATTTCAGTAATAACATCCTTATCAACACAATCTGCATATCCAATGAGATCATCCAGTAATGACAAGTAACTACTATCCCCGTATTTCTTGATATGACGAACTACACCCCCAACTAATGATACTTTACAGTTCGGATCATATGCCCTGGATACGATAGGAATTGTACCAAGTTTCTCTAACCAAGTTTTGGCATCGGATGAACCTCTTGTACAACGAATGAGGTGAAATACTGCATCCTCTCCCACATTACTCACACTAGATATAGTTTCTCCCGCAGACAAGAAATCATATGATACATCAACATCATCAAAATCATTGAAAATTGTTTCAGATCGTTCATATTCAAAAGCATGAACTTTCTCTAGCACCATGAAAGCGATTTCATTATCGAGAAATGTTTCAATCTGTTCTAATTCAATGGCGGAGAGAGAGACCGTCTCTCCCCCCATGAAGGCATAAATTGAAAGTATAGCAACTACCCATAAACACAACAAGTATACAATAGGTGCAAATCCCTCGTCCATTTCCTCGGGGTTTCCTGGGGAGAAGAAATAGTCATCAAATGTGGAAACAGTAATACGGTATGATTCGGCCTCTTTGGTTATATCAGGCCGGTGAGATTTCCAAAACCACCACTGGATAATCTTCTCAAATAATCCCTCGTGTTGTGATAGTTTTGAGAAGTTTTCCTCAACTAATAGTAGCTTTTCAATGAGGGTGGCAAATGGCAATATACTCTCATGCCAATGACGATTACTACCAAAGAATTTCCTCTTGGTATCATTACACATACAACTAACAAGTGGACCAATGTTATCTATAATCTGTGAATGACAATCCTTTGATATACTAGATACCGATATAAGAAGCTCTATCCATGTAGAAGGGGATTTCAAATCTCCACCAACCGAGCCTACTTTTCTATTCTTTATAACCTTGGCAAATTCTTTGTTGCATTTACACCGGCTTAGAAACTCTAACACTACATCCAATAACTTCTGTTGTACCTGTTGTAATGCTTCAATATGCACCGCATCTTCATCGTTAGAAGTCTCATACTCGTTATTATTGAACATTGCTACTAGACATTGGGTGGCTAATTCACTCCCCTCTTTAACCATACCAATCATGTATATCAAAGCTTTTGCATCATATTCAAATAGTACAGGACCGCCCTGTAGTAATTCCTGATATTTAGTCATTGTTTCCAATAATTTAGATTGTATCTCTTTGGGTAGATCAGTTGATTTGGGGATAGTAAGTTGCTTTGTTGAGATTGCAATGCCATTCTAATAAATAACATCATCTTCCTTGGTTGATTTTGCAGCCTTGCGTTGCTGACCTCTCCTCTTTTTCGCTGCTGCTACCATTGCAAAAACAAATACTACTACTTTCTACATAAGTTTATGAACTATTGAGTCATTTCGCAATACAATACAGTCAGCGCCAACAATCCTATTTCACTGCATAAAGCAATTTACGATTATTTTATCAAGGGCAAAAATGCTGCTCAGGGGCTAAACGGCAATTATTAGATTAGTGCAGCGGAAGTATGCTTATATTAGCTCCTCATATATTCCACAAAATGAGTGATTCCAATACCTCCGACGATGATATAAACCTTGAAGAAATGGCGGAGATATCAGCCGAGGAATATGCAACCGCTAATAACAACAATAACACATCACATACTCAAGACGATACAGATTACAACTCCTCTGAAAATAGCTCATCGACAAACTCCTCCGGTTGGGTAAACATACCATCAGGTATAGAAACTAAAAGACACGTAATTGATGCATTCCTTACTAGGTATAACAAGTGGAAAGAGTATGAGAGTATACTATCAACGTTAGAAAATAGTAGTAGCGAAAGTTCAAGTAATCTTTCATTGGTACCTAAATATGTTGAACATTTATTGCAATGTGAGGAAGCTGGTATGAAAAATCATATGCTCCCATCTATGGAGGAATGGGCTGATGCTGCTGTTATTGATGAATGGCCTAAACCTGATGGTTCTACTATAGATAATGGTCAAGATAAACTACAGTCTACAGGTGGTCTAGATAAAGATGGTATAGAAGAAAAGATAAGCCAAAAGCTGGATAAGCAAATAAAGATGATGACGAGAAGTAGCAACACTAAAGAGTGGAATGAAGCTGCTAATTTGATAAAGGAAGAGTCGGAAGAATTGACCATTGTCGAACAAGCGGCAGAGAAGGAACAGTTGGAAAAACGGATTCATGAGTTACGTGCCAAGTTCTTAAATGTCAGCGAGAAGGAATTAGATGACCTTGATGCCAAGCGGAAGCAAGATAGGCTACAAGAGGCATTGTTTCAACCAGGGATGAAGTTTAGGGGACGTATTGTTGTGCCTGGATTGGGTGAGGAACAAGAAGATGAGGATGAGGTGGGAAGGTCTTATGAGTTAGTTATTGTGGATCCGGAAGATGGTTGTATCGTTGCCTCTCATGCCGCATATGGGGATGAACAGTATGTGAGGATTGTTTTAATTACTGAAGAAGTAGAAGAAGGTAGTGATGATAAGAGAAGACTTATGGTTAGGTATTCCGACGGGGAGACAATCTGTGAAGGATATTGGAATGAAGAGAAGTTTCGGTTGGAGGGTAGTGTTCGTCAAAGATTAGAATCAAATGATGGTATCTTCCACACAAGTGAAGTAACCCATGTCTTTACATTGTATCCTTGTACGGGGAAGTTCCCTACTGGTAGGGGTGACGGAAAAACCACCGTTGCAAATGACAATTCATCCCTGTCCCTTTGTGAAGATCTTCTGTCGAGAGATACCACTGCTATCGCAGCACATCGAAATAGAACAAACAATACCCTGAGATATAGTCTTCAAGAGTTCATAGTTAGTGTTCAGGTTCAGCCAAGAATGTCAACCATAGATATGTACGATCTTCTGGCAGTGGTTTCGGATTTAAGGCATCACTTCGATGCATATATCGAATCACAATTAAATGAAATTCAACAGATCTATTGGAAATTTAGGGGTGTGAAATTTAACGAACTATTGACTCATACTACAAAAGTAGCCGGAGAGACGCTATGTTCAAAGTTTCGGTCAAGGGCCGCCTTGTTAGATTCATATCACTTCGAAACAGTTCAAGACCGTGATGACTTTATAGCTGAATGGAAAGAAAAACAGATGGATTTACAGTCAGCTCATGAAAATTGGGACTCTGTTCGTTTCTTGATGAAATCAATAGCTCAAATGATGTTTCTTTTTGAACCTGGTAGCCTAAATAACACTTCTCCAATACATCGTCGACTTGAGGTAAGCTACGAGTGCTTGGAAAGTGCATACCGTCGGGCGGAGAAAAGATTGACGAAAGAGGAACTGACAAAGTACGAGATTGATACAGATCGGCAACATCAAGGACTGGACAATGTAGATTGTATCATATGTCAAATGCCTTTGCTTGATGAGGGAGAAGAAGATAGGAGTCGTTTGTACAAGCTGCCTTGCTCACACTACTTTCACAAAAAGTGTGTTGAACAATGGTTGCATAACAACTCGACATGCCCTGCTTGCCGATTAGACTTGACCAGCATGTCAAACCAGGTTGAACAAAGGATAAATTCTAGGCAAAGAGACTTACAAACCTTGGTACTGACAATACAGGCTGACAGAGAAGCTTTTGATGAAGAAAGGTACTTGAGAGGTGGATATGAATAATTCATTTATAATAACATTAGTAGCTTTCATTTAGCCAAGTATCGTGTTACTATCTTAGATAGATATAAGTTTAAAACTATATAAACTTATAAAATGGACACATCATGTTGTCCATATACACTAACTCCTCTTTTCGAATAGCTCAGGCATCTTCCAACCCCGAATGATTTCATATATGATTGATATAGGCTTAAACCTTGCAGGATTACCGCCAAACTGAGCAGAATTAAAACTGTGTCGAAAGATGCACCCCAATACTTGAGGGACAAGAACCAGGGAGTCATCGTCGCTCCACTCCAAATTTAAGTGATACACATTACTTCCCTCGGCATTCCTCGAAGACAAAAGATGAAATATCTTCCCCCCTCTTAAATGCTCCCACTCAACACTATTATTATTCGTAGGGATACCACTCGGTGGGTTAATACCATATATATAGCATGTATGATTACAATCCGATAAGGAGTTGAGGCTCGTGGGGTCATACATTGTCTTGAGCAGTGCATTACGGCCGACATCGGTAATACCCACGTTTCTTTCTAGATGAATCTCTTTAAGACTGTTATTATCTTTCAAAGCTTGTGCTATCAACATGGCATCCTCATCATTTAGATTATTTTCTTCCAAGTAAAGATGTGTTAATGAAGTATTCATGGCAATGTAATCTGGAATCTCACTTCCACCTCTAGTTTGAATTCTATTTCCACTAAAGTCGATACTAATAAAGTCTTTACTACTAGTAAGAATGGAGCAAAGTACCTCATATCCGTCTATATTATTTCCAAAACTATGACCAAAGGTAAAACGGATATTATTAATACTGGGATGACTAATGACGGCATTAAGCAAGTAACTGGCATCTGCCGTACTCTCGATTAGATTATTGTTTATCCATTCAAATTGCTCCAGTTGTTGAATGGATTTAATGCATTCAGTTGCAAAATCAATTCCCCCACGAGCAGATACAAACCGAATATTCTCTAAATTTAAAGCACTAATGGGTTTCCCTTTCAAGGATGATGATAACAATTGTTTCACTGATGGTGTCAATTGTATATTAGTGAACGTCAACTCAAACTTTTCTATATTGTAATATAACTGTAATGCATTCGTAAATTCAATCCAATGAGGCATGAGTATATTGTCATGTCGTAGCAACATATCGTCAAACGTTCCCAAATGAACACACCTACTACCTCTCACTTTCTCTATTGTACCAATTCTCAATTGACAAGTTTGATTTTTAATAACATTTAAGAAATGCTTCACCCCGGTAATGTAATTTGCATCAAAACCTTGATGTTCCCAATGACTCCATGGTATAGTGGGTACATTATACATCCATTTTTGATCTTTAATCAGTATATGCACAGATCTTTGTAATGAGCTACACCTAGTTTCGAGCTCATCCATATGAGATAGACGCTTTTGCATGGTATTAAACTCCTCTTGCATTGCATCTCTTGACGATATACACCTATCCAATTCACTTTGCATAGAGATACATCGATTTTCCATATCGTTCAATTTTGCTAAAATTTTAGACATTGTTATTCCATCGTCTACTATACCATTATCATCGCCACCGCCGTTACTCACGGCAATCCTACGCTTCTTTGTACTATCTGGAGAGCTCATTGATGATCCTTTAAGAGCTTTAATAGAGGCGCTATAAGAGGCGCTATTACACTATGTATCTATTAGATATGGTATCCTTTTGGCGATTTATTCCACAGTAAAGATTTATCCAAATTTTTGAGGAGAAATTTTAGTAGAAGGAGATTCTACTACATCCAATGTTTCATTCTACTACTAATATGATCACCGGCTCGTTACTCTCGATCTATTTAGCAATCCATCCTTTTGAAGTATGGCAGCAAGGTGGTAGTATGCCGTCGACAGCGGTCAATGCTTCAGAAGAGATAATACAACATTCAACGCTCCCACTACCAACAAATTGGGAATCTTATACATATGAAGAAATAGGACAACATTTTAATTGCAATGAACAATCACATGACGTACCAAGGGACATGTATACTGTTGATGATTGGTATTATTTACAAGATATGATTAAAAAATATGTTGATAGTAGTGTTACCTTTGACGATGATGTACTGCCTACCGAGGGGTATACTCTAAGTAATGGAGAGGTAACGCCATTCTATGCCAAACATACAGAAGGTAAAGGACGTGGATTGTACGCTTCTCGTGATATAAAGAAGGGAGAGTTAGGTAAGCAGAAGTTAATTGTGTACAATGGCCACAGACCCTCCTTTTGAGTTGGGCAATTTAGGTTGATCTGATTGTGAAACCCCAAGATACTTTCTGTGCATGTGATGTGGTTTTGCAATTCCACTAACAGAAACTAACCTCCCTACCTCCCTCTCTTCTCTCGGTTATGCTTGTTGCCACCATGTGTAGTACATGACGGTGAAGATACGAATAGTGATATAATTTTTCCAGATGCTTTGTCCTTTAGACGATTACTATTCAATTTGCCAAAACTTCAGGCATGTGATATGATGGAGTGGCCATGGAATATGCGTCTCGAAGAGGATGGACCACTTCGTATCGTCTTTAGTCCAAACATATCAATATACAGTAAGTTCATATATACTTTTGTGTTCCAAATGATAAGAAGAAAAAGTGTGCATAAGATGTGTTCGGTATCTAATCTTTTCCTCTTTTCTCTCTCGATACAGTGAATAGCGGATATGGAACCCCTGGCAACGTGCTACCGGCATCTGAAACAAGTAGAAAGATGTATGCTGTTCGTGATATAAAACAGGACGAGGAGATAATAACGAATTACTCAGAATATTATACAGATTGGGAGGAAGCATTCACAGGAATTAAGTCAAATCATATAGATGAGGTTGCCGATAAGATGTTGGAGTTATTAAAAGCTTTGAATCTTTCAATAAAGGAGAGTTCATCGTCTGCCGTAATAGAATCATAGAAGGATATACACATAGAGGTTGGTATGAGTAGAGCAAACCATGCACGAGAGACTGGGATGGTAAACAGTCTTCAGTTTATATATAATATTCCTATTTCTAATTTTACATTGTAGACTACTTCGTTCTATTCCTAATTTGATAACACCTCTCTTATGAAGTAGAGGTGCTTTCGGTGTTGCTACCCACATCACTTCCTCCTCGTCCCATCTTAATCTTCGCCTCGAACTCTTTAACAATCGCCTCACCCTTTTCAATCCACTCGGTCTTGTTCCGTATAGCATTACCCAAATATTCATCACCGGCAGTACCAAAGACACCACACTCCTTGAGTTTTGTTGCCAACGGTATGATGTAATGTTCAAAGAAGCCAATCTCTCCTCGATACCAGTTCTGGAGTGTATGAAATGAACATATATGATATGAGCAAAAACGAAATGATGAACATGAATGATTGAATGATATGAACAAAATCTTACCTCCGTGGGATCCTTCTCCGCTCGACCACTTGAATACGCTGCCCACATTTCTTTATATAGTCTCTCGTTCCACTTCACATACGTCAGCCAGTGCTGCATAGTATGGGCAACATCTGATGCAAGAACTATTTGCTCTAGAACAACCGTCGCCTTGAGACTAACATCCACCTTGGATAAATCCTCATCACTCTTGCCATGCCATTCCTCCCCCCAATTAGAGACATTGCAAAAGGCTGTCTTCCATCTAATTCCTTCACCAGCTCGTCGTTCACGATCAGCAATATCAGTTGCTATTACGACATTGATAAGTAGCTGTCTAAATCGAAGCTCGTCATCATCAGTAGCAAAGATACACTTTCGAAGATTGGTATACTCTGGTTTTAATAGCTCGGACCATGCAACTTGGATTGAGTTGTTCTCCGCAACGGACTTGTTCTTATACTTTTCAGCAAGGATTGTATTCTCTGTGATAAGCTGAACATTAGGCACCCCTGTGTGTTCAACGTCGTGAACAAGAGCCGCGAATACAACAGCAAACTGTGCCAATGGATCCGCACTAATACCATACGTAGAGAAGAAGAGATCCACCTCTTCACTTTTCTTCACTACTTCAGTTTCGGCCCTAATCTCTTGACTATTACGAAGGATGACTTTATTGATGAGCTTCTGGGCACTCATTGTAACATGAGAAGCATGTTCAAAACTGTGAAAGTGAACTTGGTTGTACATGGAGGCAATACTGGCCACATACGCTCTCAGCTCTTCTCTTGCTTTGTTTGGTATGAGATTAACCTTTTCTTGTGATGGCATGAGACATGCGGCTGACATGTCTTTACGATTAAAGTGTGGCATTGAGACGGCTTGTGCAACCTCTTCATGGAATCTTGTTGACTCGTTGTACTTATTGCTCTTTGTATGTGACGTAATTCTTTTCTGCATAACAATCTTGGTTAAGATTGATTCAAGTACCTTGGTATTCCACTTGATGAGACGAGATAACCCTTCATGATGACCCGGCCTCTCGGCTACTAAACCAGTATCCCTCCAGGAGACGCTAGAGTTAGATGGGAATCGAGTATAGCTTGGAGACTTAGTCAATATGGCTTGGTGGCTAAAAGAAGGAAGACCTAGCTCAGCCCTAGCCACATCATGGAGTGCCCTTGAATGAATCTGATCAGCCTCATGTTGGAACTCAATATTACTTTCCGAAAAGCTAGATGAGGTGGTGGAAGTGGATGACAACGTTTTAGGACGCAACCAGAATGTCTGCATGTAACCTTTGCCCTTGGCCTTTATCAAGCCTTCTCTTTCCACAAGGATACTACCCTTGTTTGACTTCTTGAGTAATGCCGCCGTATCCGCAGAGATTTGGATCATGTTCTTAATAGACGTGCTCTCCATCCGGGACGCGGTATTCATTGTATCACCAAAGAGTTGAAACCTGGCTTTCTCCCCTCTTAACACTCCAGCCGTGACCGGCCCTGAATGTAAACCAATTCGAATTCCAAGGTCAGCCGTTCCAGGCCCGAGAGACAGTTCAAGTTCTTTTGTAAGCTGGCTGAACCGTATGAGGCAACGTTGTGCAAACTAGAACACACAAAGAAAGGGGAAGGAGGAGAAGTAACATAGGTTAGAGTGATGATGGAAGAGGAATGAAGAGTAAAGAGATGTTATTTTCACGTGCACAAAATCTCTCTTACCTTAGCCATGATGGACGCATGTAGAGGTGTAGTCTCTGGGAGACCTGTTACGGCAACGTAGCAATCCCCAATAGTTTCAATCTTAAACACCTTCATATTCTTTGCTAATGTATCAAAGTCACAGCTAAAAGGAGGAGCAGCAAGTGTAAGAATATGTAACAGAACAAACGGGAAGACACAAGTAGACTCTCTACTTACAAGAGAGACTCAAGCAATTGGAAGACTTGTGAAGGTTCCCTCTCCGAGCTCCATGCTGTGAAACCAGCAATATCAGCAAACATGACAGTTGTGTCATTATAAAGGTCTGCTATTGGAGGGAGATTACCTAGTGAAAGAGATTGAGATCCTTCTTCTGAACCCTGTGCATGACCTTGACGTAGATATCGGTCATCACTACTCATGGACACAGCCTTGAAGAGTTTCCTTGAACTTGGTTCATGCTTCTTCTCGTCAAACAAACGATCCCGTACGGCCCGTGGGAAGAGGGAATCTACTATCTTACCACTCTTGGTCGCTTCTTCGAGTAGCCGCTTCTGCCGACGTTCCACTAATAGATCATAAACTACGAACGTCATGACTGGCAGAGATGTAGCATGGAGAATGGTGAGTATGTATCATATCATCGCATACAATAAAAGACATGGCACTTACCCGTGAAAAAGAAGACCAACGATACTGCTAGAGCGAAGATACGGGGTTGTTTTGTCAAGTAAGACGACTCAAAATCTTCTGATGGGTAAACATGAATGATCTACGGCGGATCGATAGAGAGTGAGAGAGATGAGTTAGAGGAGAATAATCAGTATATATCACATAATTTGAATAACACTACTTACATAATCGATATGTTCTCCATCTGTCAATACATTAGAACCAGGAGAATCATATTGGTTCGTCTTAACACTGTCACTATCATCTGTCTCAGGATGAGAATGTGAATCATCCTCTTCATGTGTGTGGCCATTACCATCATTATTACTCATGCCACTCGACGCATGATTCAAGGCTTCCTCATAATCCATTTCAGTAAGGTGTCTCTTACGATGATGTCCAATCATCTCTTTAATATCACTCTCCTTTCCATATACTCGGTATATCTTCGAGCTCCGTTTCATGTGGTCATACTTTGGATTGTGAAAATCTCCCTGGCCAATATATGTAGCACGTCCACCGTCAACACGAACGGATGATAGTTGCCCAGTGCTTGTTTCAATAACAGCAATAATCCCACGTACATTTTCAGGGAGGATATTCCAGAACACACCCACTTTAATATGAAGAGAAAGAGATATTAGCAACAGAATCAACTTGGAAGAAGTAACCAATAATGCAAATGACTTACTCCAGCTAAATGTCATTGATACGAATCCGACTAGTGTTTTATCATTGTCGTCAAAGGACGAATGCACGGGATACAGCATGATGGACGAAGGTTCCTTGTAATAATGATGATGTCCAACTGAACCTACTAGGACATCTGAAAGAGCTGGCTGGTCAGTCTTAATCAATGTATCGATTGCCCTCTTGTGAGCGTTTGCATATTCATTGTACATTATTCTTCCTTCATTTCCCTTTAGTGGAAAGATATGCCATGCGGGGGCTAGAAGAGGGACATCCATAGATTCATCCACCATATCAATACCGTCCATTGTATATATACCTTCCTCCATTGGACGGATGGCATGAATCTGTGCTGACCCAACATCATAATTAGAATGATCATCTCCACCATGACCGGAATCACCTCCACCATGACCCGCATCATGACCCGCTCCCCTGAGTGTATCTTCTCTCTTCATCTTCCTTCTTCTAAGGCCCGGCGTTACTACCTCGTCCGTGATAGCCGCCTGCATTGCATCATTCATATCAGGCCCGAATTCCTCCTCCATTGTCATCATATCGTGCTGTCCCATATCATCAGTACCACCATTTGACTCATGCCCATGCATCACTTCTTCACTGTGGGGGGCATGAGAATGATCCATCATCTCCGTTTTGCCCTCTCCTTTTTCTTCGTGTCCACTGCCATGGGGGGCATTCATCTCCGATTTGCCTCCTTCCATTTCATGCCCGCCATGATCCCCGCCATGATGACCGTGACCATCCATTGTCAAGGCCCACTCAGGAATATGCATCGTTAAATTCTCATTCTCAACAGCATATGCTTCCCATCCACTTCTTACATTCGGGTCATTCGGGAATAGCGGAGAGAATTCTATAGTAGTCGCATGTGCTAATACCAATGCACCCCTCACTTGATCCGGAAAGTCCGGCAAAGTAATATTAGGCCATGGACGATTACTTGGTCCATACCCATTAATACACTGTGCCGTAAACATCCCCGCAACAGTATATCCACTCCATTGTCTCATTACATTCCTGGAAGATGCGCGTTATCACAGTTTATGATGACGAAAGAGAGGAGATTATAACATGTGAGTACATATGATATGCAAAGGCAATCAATAAAGGCAAACTAAGTTCAAATAAAACAGCCAAGTCGTCGAGGCTTTATACTGAACACACGAATTCATATCATAAAATAATACTAACGCGGACTTTCAAGTGATAAAAGTTTGTAAAGAATTTGGCTGCATAATCATTATATTCAAGTTGTAATGTTTGTTGTTCAGTATTGGAGGAGAATTTGTATACGAGGACTGTTACCGTGACTGCTGCTACTATTAGGACTAGGATTACGAATATTTTAAACTTTCGTACAGCTATATATAGTATGTGCCGTGAGTCGATAAACGAATAACATAAAGTTAGAATAAACAAATCCCAAGACCCCACACATCATAAACAATGTAAACATTATTAATACTCACCCTTATGTTCCTTTTCAAATGCAGCCCTAACATTAAATTCATCCGAAGTAGTCCCTTGTACTTGACCACCATTATCCTGCCCCTGTTGATCATTATTATCATTTGTCATCCTCCGTGTAGGATAACTCGCACGTCGATTACTTCTCTTATATTTAATAGTACTACTAGTACTACCCAAAGTATTTTCAATAGTTTGTGACCCACCATTACTACTTGTTAATGATCCTCTTAAATTAAATTTAGGGTCATGTATTAGGTCAGAGGAGAAATGTCGACCTGACACGCCGTGACCGCTACTATCATCATCATCTTCTTCAGAATTAACACCTTTCGAACGTTCCTCGGATATACGACGTAATGATGCTAATGTTTGTTGTGATTTCGTAGATGAGTTAATATTTTGTTGATTTTGTTCCCCTAAATAAAAGGAGTTTATTAATGAATTGTTGGGCCCGTGTTAGTTTGCAAATTATGTGCATATCATATGCACAAAAACTATATCTCTTACCTAAAGCCACGGCTGTTGCAATATCCTTACTCTGTGATTTCGGGGAATACTATTATTTGAATGATAAAACATATGTAAGAGTTAGTATATCATATTGTACATTGGGGCAGATTGGGGCTATATAAACTTTTCGATAATAGGTACATTGCAATAGGTACAATAATAAAAACTCACCATAGAATTCATACAAACTCGTAAAAATTCATCATATCCTTCATCATCTGAGTCATTACCATTGTTCGGTATAGTATCATGATGATTGTCATCATCCGGAGAAGATTGTGAAGATGATGTTGGTATCTCTACAGTTTGGGGATAGTCGGATGAGGTAATATCATAGTCATTATTGTTTTGTTTATTTTGGGATGTGAAGAACCGCATTTTTTGTATCGTCTTCTTACTGTTTCATCCTAATCAAATGAATCTCGAGATGTAGTTCTTATTGAATACGCTGCATATAATGTAGAGATTGGGCATATCATTATGTTTTTGTGGCTTCATATTGACATCGCCGGCGGCCGGACTTTTATAAAAAAATTGTCTTTTTACAAAATCTCAAGACATTTGAGTAATCACAGGACTACCACCACTTAACACAAAGCATGCTCATATTACAATTCATACCACTAGGCATCAATATCATAAAGTAATTATAAATGAATGGGATGTATCTGTATCATCTCTGTATCTTCATGAAAAGAGAACTGTAGGTTTAGAGATGGATACCTCAGGATACACACTTTTAAAAACAAGGCCAAGAAAGGAGGAGAGGGGATCAAGACTATATGCACGATTATGCACGGCTTATTTATCGTCTCATAAAGTGCCTAGAGTATATATTGATCAAGGAATACATCATACAATTGCAATAATGAACAGCAAAAGCCCACTTCCAATAAATAGTTCTTCTAGTAGCAATGCTATTAGTGCTAGATACCCATTAAATGCTATCTGTGAGTGGTCTCCTGTTGTTGTCGCCGAAGCTATAGACCCCGGTGAATGTGAAATTGCAAAGGATAGTAATGTATCAGCTGCTGATGTTGTTGTACCTCCACAAAACCCAGCCTTTGACGAGTTAAGGCACGACCGTTTGTGTACTACCATCGTCTCAAGTCTGGATGATCTCGATATTGATGCGCCAGTACACAGATCGTCGCCTCCCAAGGCGGCCAATACTAATACATTAACTCAAGAAGATGATGTGAAACTTCCAGTATGGAAAAAGAAACGCGTCTTCGTGGGTATCTGTCTAATCCTTGTCTTTATCGGCACGTTGGTAGCCTTCGTTGCATTCGCCACACCCTCGTCAAAGGAAGCGGATGAACCCAACACAGTTAACAGTGGTAACATACGCGGTACTGCTATTAACCATCCACAACCCAATCAAAGTAGTCAAGTCACAAGTAGAAGGTTGGGGCTACCTCCGATAGTAGAAGACAAAATGGAGACGCCGACTGATGATGAATCTGCACTAGCATCTCATGACTCGTCGAACATAGGTACCAACACAACTACCACAAAGACTTGGGATATAGAACATGAACTAGATCAGTACGATGCTGACTCATCAGACGTAGAGCCTGGAGATTACTACTCCTCTAACTCAAGGGACGGTAGTTGGACTTGGAATAACGATGGGTATCAAATCTGATGAACCATAACTCATGTATGTAACATAATCTCTGTTTCGTATTGTTTGTTGTTACTAGTCCTCTTTCTGTAAATGTTCCGGTCTCTCGGGTAGATTAGTACACCCCGTCTTCTTTATCATATCCTCGATCTGAGGAGATCAGAAGTTAATTCCACACAATGGTCACAAGTATATCCAAGAAGAGAGGGAGGTGGGGGGGTTAGTATTTGTTAGTGGCATTGCAAAACCATATCATATGCACAATTCCGCCCAATCCACGGCCAAGGAGTATGTCGTCTTGATCACTGGTTTCATAATCAGAACATAGAATGCCCAGATCAAAGGGTGGTCTGTGACCATTGTGCACAAT
>Ga0075437_13206_pt1 | contig 22705 bp, 18 predicted proteins | sample MintriMetagenome_FD_74266 | JGI IMG/M metagenome (GOLD analysis project Ga0075437, IMG submission 74266) | Marine eukaryotic communities from Monterey Bay, USA to study complex ecological interactions - Minidiscus trioculatus and... | ecosystem: Environmental > Aquatic > Marine > Unclassified...
TCCACCACCGCCCATGCTTTGGGTCATACTGCTCATCATGGCAGCTGCTTCATCACCCAAAGATTCTGCGATTTGTTCTCTAGCCTTTTCAAGGGCCTGTGCCTTTAATTTGTTGAAGAATCCCTGTAAGAAAGAAAAGATATCATAGTAAATGTGTGTGAGTATAAAATTTGCACCATCAAACGCCGCCGCCACAATGAACAGACTTACCATATTGTATATTCTTATTCGAATGGTATATAAGGGCTGCACAACTATCGATCCTATTCAACGCCGCTACAAGGCTTGCAAAGTAAGAATGAACTGGATGTGGATCTTTTTTGTCTTTTGGCAAGAGCCGATCGCTATGGATCGCCAAAAATTAACAAAAGCAATCAATCATACTTAGAACAAACAGCTTGACAACCTTATTTGACGCCATGTCTTTCACTATTGCCATATGAAATTCTGCCACAAGATAGGCTTCAATCATGTCAAGCACCCCGATAGTATCAACAGTAGTATTATACAGTCTATAAGCAACCGGTAAGCTATTGCAATCAACAACAATCAACAACAAAACAGAAAAAAATGGTACCCTATGCTCTTCAACATCAAATGACTAGCGTCCTCACGTCCGATGCCTCCAGTGATGGTAATTCACCAGCCACTCGATCGTTAGATGCAGAATATGTTCAACGAAGTGATAATAATAACAACATCAATAATGAAGAAGACGATGGAGAGTTTGTTGATCAACAACTCTTCTTTGTAACTTCGTATTCTGATTTCGACAAGCTTGCTCATGGTCCGAGGGGAAGTATTGGGAAGCATACTCTACGTGTATATCGATTCTTACCCGATGGTAGTTTGGTATTATTACATATTGCAGGTGAGGGTGATAGAGTTATTAACCCAGCATTCTCGAGATTCCATCCTAGGTGAGAAACTTTTGACATTTGTGCATATGATGTGTGCACATCTTATGCATGTCTAACACTACTACTCTTCTGATCAGACTCAACGTTGTCTACACATGTACTGAAGACATTGAAGCAAATGGTATGATATATGCCTATGAGATTCATAGTGATGGTAGTTTAACTGAGATTGGAGCAGTCGACGCCGGAGGAACAAGCACATGCTATCTAACCATCTCTTCTGATCAGCGTCATCTCATAGCTGTCAACTATTGGGATAGTTCACTAGTTGTTATCCCTTTATCCAAGGAAACTGGAGAGTTTACGGGAGAGATTCAAAGCACATACGATCCTCGAGATGGAAAAGCGATGATTGCAGCGGCCAAGAAGGATGGTGGTGTCAATCATTCGAATAATGACGAGTCGACGATTGCTCAACGACAAGTAGATCCACATTCTCATGCATTAGTGCTTGATCCTATTGAAGGTTGTGTAGCATATGTGCCAGACCTCGGGAAAGATTTGATTCGAGAGTTTTGGTATAACAAACATGATGGTAAGATCGGAGGAGAGTTGAATGTTCTTCCTAGTGGACTAAGCACTGGCAAGCCGGATGGTCCGCGCTACTTTGAGTTCCATCCAAAGTTCAATATCGCTTATGTTGTGAATGAGTTGTCCTCAACTGTAAGTTGTTTCTGTGTGATTCATCTGTGAATATGTTTTTATCATGTGTTTGCTTGCTAACTTACTACTATTGAAACCTCATGCCAAAAAACATTACACAGGTAGCAGTCTTCTCCATTGATAGAGAGCTACTCTTAGAGATTGCAAAGGCATCAAAGCACGGAGAGTCTATGGACAGATTTAAAGGCCGATCTACACTTAAGCTTATTCAGAGCATCAAGACAGTCCCCTCGGCCTTCCCAACCACCATGAATACTTGTGGACGTATCTGTAAGTACTGACATGATAGACCACTCTCTTCTCATGTAGCAAGCCACTCATTCATTCATATGCACCTTTGCTTCTTCCAATCTAACAACAGGTGTACATCAGTCAGGTCGATTCGTCATCGTCTCGAACAGAGGACATGAATCACTTGCCATATTTCGTGTCAAGCAAGGATGTGGAAGCAAGAGTAAATCAAAGCGTGGTACTCTTGCTCAAGTTGGATTTTTTCACACCAGAGGAGAAACACCTCGTCACTTCCAATTTGATCACAGTGGTCAGTTCTTAATAGTTGCCAACCAAGACAGTGATACCATTGCCATGTTCACTTTCAACCTTACCTCTGGAGAGATTAAGTACACTGGCAATGAAGTAAGTATCTTATACTGTGGCAAGTTGAGTACCCTTGCATATGTCATGGATCTTATACTTTTTCATCCTAAACCTCTTTAACAGTATCGCGTGCCTAGCCCCAATTTTGTCCTTTGCTGCCCAATGGTGGATAGATACTCTGATGATGACGATAATAATGAGCAAGCAAATGAAAAGCTTGGGTATCTTGTGAAGGAGAATGTCCTCAGTACCATCCCGAGCTCGGTTGAGTTTGACCCATCAAAGAGGAGCTCATTAGACATCCAGGGTGAATTAGAATTAGCTCGTAAGGAGATTGCAGACTTGAAGAAACAGCTAACTGATATTACAGGCGAACAACAAGGCTAAGAGCTTGAAGTATTTGTGCATTGATATGATAGGTTTAGGGGAGAAGAAGAAGATTAGCTATTGTTGGATGTTATGACGTCAAGAATAGAGAGGAAAATGCACCAGCAAAAATAGTTTGTTTGTTACAGATATTTATAAAGATAGATGTGAGTAAGTAGAATGATGTGAAAAGCAAACTATCTCTACCTGTACTCTATAGCATGAGAAAATTCCTCCCTCTGTGTACTCTTCAGCTCATCTCTACAATCTTTGTGTGCACGTAATATACTTGCATAATCATCCTTAGTCACCATCCCAGCTTTATATGCCATCCCTACCACCCTCAAAGAGTCGTCGTGTCCAGCCCGTGCTGCAATCTTAAAGTGCTCCATTGCAACAGAGGGATTCTTATTCTTCATTTCTATATGGCCAAGCTTATTCCTTGCCGCTTCGTGACCTTTAATAGCAGCAACCTTCCAGTGGTATAATGCCTTATTCTCATCTTTATCAACTCCGTCACCATTGTAATATCTGTCAGCAATTAAAGCATGTGCTCGGATTGAACCCAGTTCCGCTGCCTTGTTCCACATCATCTATGCTTTGTTGATATCTCGGTTTAAACCCCAGAGTCCTGCGTAAAAATAAACTCCTAATTGATAGCATGCCTGGAAATCATTCATCTCCGTTCTATCCTTACATCTCTTGATATAATCCTTAGTTGGCACCCTACAATAAGGACATAATCGTTTCATAGTTCCCTTATCCATTTCTTTGGCCGCCGCAAAAGCGCATCCATGACATAAAATCTTCCCACAACATGGCTGGTATGTTGTATCTATTTGAAATGCCGAAGGATCATGAGGGATTGGAATCATACAAATCGGGCAATCCTCTTTAGGCGGAGGGTCTTGAAACAGTATATCATCAGATATGCATACCATGTCAAATCCCTCAACAATACCATTGACATCATCATCAGTATTACTAATCGAAGCTTCTAGAGGTTCATGCAACTCTGCAACATACCTCTCACATTCTTTTTTATGTTTGTGTCGATGTTTCTTTTTACATGCGGCGTTGCAATACTTAACCAATTTACATTTGTTGCATGTATTTTTAACATCACTACCTTCTTTACCACAATTAGCACACGTCGATATACTATCAGCATGATATCTAATACTCATATCATTGAGTAGCTCACAAGGTGCATCATCAAGTTTTTGCTCACAAGATGTGCACTCTTTTTTGCTTGCTGATATCTTATCCTCTTCTGTGCCGCATTCGACACATACTGGTATATCACTACTAGATGATACTGCGCTCATTCTCGCCTCTCGACCGATCCGTCAAATAGGTAAATAAGATTATATAGTAAAACTCTACATCTAAACAGAGAGCTACGAATTAGACCTATTCCCACGAAAATTTATATCCCCATAATAACTCTCTATTATCTATCACCCCCTCCATAATACTTAGACTTCTTTAGGGAGTTTCGGTTCAGGGTATAAACTAATATAGGTATCCTATGCATAATAGGGGTCTCCGTTTACCCAGAACTTTACCCCTCTGAATTCAATTTTCAATTTCACAAAAGCTGTGAAGTACGATAGGTCGGGAAGTCTGACAATTATTGGTAGTATATACAAAGGCACAACCCCACTAAAGTCAATCAAGAATATCTTTCATATTTCGTAGTGTTATTGTTGCAATACCATCATAATTGTGGCGATATAAAATTACAACTCAAAAATTCACCTTTTTTGATAACTGGTCAAACATTACCACCTATAATGGCGTCTAAAAGAGGATTAGAACCAGCCGGTATACCGCCTAATGAACAGAGTGATCAACAGCCCGATACGAACGCGACCGATGGAGATAGAGTGGAGGATATGGTTGATAATAATAATAGTGTAGAGGATACCAATTCTCAAGCGGCACAAATAACAGCCCAAAATCAGAATCAGCCCCAAGACGAAGGGAGTAATCAAGGTATTAATGGCAGCGAGGACATGTTAAATAGTAGTACTAATAGTGGTGGTGTCGGTGGTAGTAGCGGAGGTAGTGGTGGTGGCCAGCAGATGACTACAGAAGAATACGAAAACACCAAGCCCGATGAATTAAAGAAGGATATTCGTATGATATCAGGATGTCATGATAAACAGACGTCTGCTGATGTATCGAATGTTTCATCGTTTCAATTACCTGATCCTGCTGGTAAGTTTATTAGTGTTTTGTGGGCATTAGATTTGTATTTTTATATTGCAATACATATTATATGTTATTGTCTTCTTGGCTGTGTGGTAGAGGTGTTTGCACTACATTATTGTCATGTACATTGGCTTGTATTTCATATCTATCATTTGCTAATCACTAATTCTATGCATACATTCATAAAACAGGTAAGGCTGGCGGAGCATGCACATCTACTCTTCTAAAGATATTGTATGCTGATGAACATGTTCCTGAAGAAGATTTAAGTTTCACTGAAGTATTAGATCAGATGCGTTCCCAACTTAAACGAGGAGGGTACTCGCAAATCCCACAGCTTAGTTCAATGAATCCAATTGATGTGTCTCACAAGTTCGATTTGGTACCTGATACCGCAACAGGAACTAAGCGTGCAGTCATGAGTAAGTGAAATGTATGACATTCTTGTCACTTTTATTGGCATTTATCTAAACTTAATTATGTTGGTTCTAGTTGGGATTAACTACGTGGGGGATTCTCCTGGAGAGTTGAGTGGATGTTGGAATGATGTTCTCAACATGAAAAAGTATATAATGGACGTGCACGGCTTTGAGGAGGACAATATTGTTGTGCTAATGGATGATGGCAACCATACTGAACCTACAGCCAGAAATATTGTGAATGCCTACAAAACGGTAATGGCAGAGGCTGAGGATGGTGATGCCATCTTCCTTCATTATAGTGGACATGGTACGAAGATCCGCGACGATGACGGGGACGAGGCGGACGGTTATGATGAAGCACTTTGTCCTAGAGATTTCCAGTCTGCTGGAATGATCAGAGATGATGATTTATACGATATCCTTGTGTGAGTCTATTCTTTCGTTTGATACTTTCTTTTGCTTTCTCCTGTGTCATTCTAAACCGCGTACTATTAAACTGGGCTGCTTACAATGAACACTTTACAAATCAATAGCAAGGGATGCCCAGACGGGGTACATATGGTCAGTTTGATGGATTGTTGTCACTCGGGAACGATCATGGACCTTCCATACATCTTCAAGGCGGATGGAAGTCAGACTGAGATGATCTTAGATCCAGACCTCAATCTCGATGCATTCATTCAACAAATTAGTGGCAAGTTGCTGGAATATGTGCAGAAGAGGATTGCAGAACGTGCTGGCATGTAATGGTGATGATTGAATGTGATATAGAGGAATCAATTTTGTCTATGGGTAGATATGTTTCTACTTGTGGTAAGCTTTTAATTTACTAACAAAGTTTAATTGTAGAAAAGATGTATGAGAGGTATATACTATACTTTCATGTCATAAGATGATATCAGACAGAAGATAGAGAGGAGTAATGGTATCCTAAGATACCGATTCTAGAGTATACTAAGTAACAAGAGCAGCTTCTAACTGCGATTATTGGCTATGTAGGGCGTCAGATGATATTAGTTAAGAGTATGAAGTAGAGGGGCTCAAATGACCTAGCTGAAATGTTGTTATCTTATTTGATTAGTTATCTTAATCTTCCCCAAACTTATTTGATCGTTATCGTATCTTAATGGTCCCCTCAAAATTGTTAGATCTATTCTTCCCTATCAAGAGATCTGTTACGGATTGCTGTTTGGCGGTGGTGTTGCTTGATCTTGCAAGTGCTTCATCTCCTCTGCCATACGAACATTATGATCCGCAAGGTTACGTCTCGATAGGAATCGTTTACGTGGAACTGAGCTCTTACTGATCGGACGTGCCGAAGCAGACTCGGAATCTTGAAGCTCTTGCTCTTCAGCAGAAGTCTGTTGATCCTGTTCAGTCTCATCTTCCTCTGACATTGTATTGCTTGACGTGCCAGTACTTGAGGTACTATTACCATCATTCCGTGTGGCATCACTGGAGGGTAGATTCTCAATAGAAGATGAGGAACTACCATTAGTGGTGCATCCTGATCCCGATGATATAGTTGTGGCATGTTCAAAAGGAAGTAATGCCCCGCCACTAGTGTTGCCAACAGTATTTACAGAGCCATCATGCTTCTGTTTCTTCGAGGCCGGTCCATCACTCTCGGCTTGTTCACGTCGTGCCCTCTCGAGAGCCTCAGCATGGCCCTGACGCAACTTGGCGAGATACTCTGCCATTGTATGTCCACTTGCAGTGGGAACGGTCACGGCTGCTTGCTTCTTCTGTGGTGGCGGCACCACTACTGCTGCTGGTGCTGCCTTGAACCTCAGGGGTTCTACTTGTACTGTAGCCACGGGAGTCTTTCTCTTTAAACTCTTGACTGAAGATGCTTGACTGGCATTACTCAATCGACGTACGTGCTGTTGTTGAACTGCTTGTTGCGGTCCTAGCCCTTGATTTAAGGGAGGAGCAGGATTGGTATTGCTACCAGGATGAGCTACAACTCCACCAAGAGAACCATTGTTGGCAACAAGAGGCACCGTGCCATTCGCCTGTGAGGCAGCAGCAACTGAGAGCAAGTTTTGAAGACCTGGATTACTTGCTGCTGGTAACCCTCCATTGGCATTTCGAAGCTGCTGTTGATTCACAAGCGCAGCAGCTTGTAAATTAGCAAGCAAGTTGGCAGGATTATTCGTACCTTGTGGTGCTTGTTGAGGAGCATTAGCCTGAGGAGACAAAGTCGACATGAGAATCTGGAGTTGAATCTGCTTCATTTTATCAGGTGCAAGCGTTGCCAACAGCTGTAGGTGGGTACTAATTTGCAATATCAGTGTATTGATAAACTGCTGATTCGGCGGTGCTGCTTGTTGGCTGCTTATAGAGAAAGACATGTAAGAAACAGTGTGTTAGATAATATAGAATTGCATACAACTATGACAGAAGATACTCATATAGAGACACTCACCTTGGAGCTGCAACTGCATTGTTATGAGCTGCCATACCAGCTTGATTCATCATTTGAAGCAAGGCTGAAATCTGTACAGCCTGTGGTGCAGCCTGGGGAGTAGGAGCCGGAGCAGATACTGGTTGCTGTTGCTGTACGACTGACACGGGTGGCGGTACGGGCTGTTGTGCTACAGCCTGGGGTACGCCTCCAACCATACCAGAAGGAGCTGTTGCAACATTATTGTTGGCAGCAGCAGCCACTGCTTGTTGATTACTTGCAAGTGTTGCAAGATATGCTGACAAGAATGGTGGTGCTGCCGAGTTGTTGTTGCTGCCGTTGTTCACAGCTGTCTGCTGAACTATTGGTTGTGATACCAATGGTATAGAATGTGGAGGAGCAGCAACAATAGTACCATTATTGGTAACAACACTTGCAACTTGAGGGAAACAACCACCTTGAGAAGGAATAGATACTTGACTCGAAACAGATGATTGACTGTTAAACTGACGTTGGATATCAGCAGTCGACTTCTGCTTACCATACGAGTCCATTGGTGGTGTAAGACTTGTAGGTGAGGAACCACCCTGATCAACATCCTTGGGTAATGGCACACCCACACCCTGTGCCAACCTCAAATGAAATCGACGTTCCAACCTAGCAATCTCAATCTTGGCCATATCAACATCATACGGACTAAACTTTGGACGGTCACATAGCTTGGATATCTTATTCCCTAGACAGCTTGCGCCCGCATACTTTTTGGTAATACGCATCGGATCACAGGATAACTTTTCAGCGAGAGAAGCACGAAGTGTCTTCCCCTCGGGTAGGGCGAGTAGACCTGAGGAGAAGTAGTGTATGTATCGTGTTGCATACTCTTCCTCTTCGAGCTGCATATGTGTACGAGAAAGTTGGTGACATTGCAATTAGTAGAGTATATAAGAAGTGCAGGAGAAGGTTAGTGATGTCAATGATAGACTAAAGGATACCACACATCAATGTCAATATATACTCACCGACCATTTACCCTTTCGTAACCCCGTACGTTTACTAATAGCTCCCTCCCTACTGCTAGAACTACTACTCGATCTACTAGTCTTTGATTCATCATCTTCACTGTTATTGGCAGTATTATTCCCTCCTGACATCTTGTTATCATGACTGTTGTTGGGTTGATTGTTAGTGGATGATGTCATACTCATTTGATCTCCATTATCGAGTTGTGATGATCGATGTGCAGCACTTGCTGTTGTTGCAAGTACTTGGAGGGCATCTATGGATGACCGTCGCCGCTCTTCTTGAGGGTATTGCATTATTGTTTAATGTATAGGGAATATATGAGCCTTGTGATTATAACATTGATCTCTTTTAATGGCAATAGTGCAAGTAGTTGCCAAAAGTAGAAAAAGGTGATGTTTCTTAATTTTGACAACGTACTAAATGTGGCTGTCACATCACTGTCACATTGAAGTTTTATATAAGTAGTTGTTGCTTGTGAACTCCCTAATGGTTTAAAAGAAATCTGGTATCTAATTCTTCCGGTATCTTGCGGTATCCTCGTTCCATCTCTAAAAAAAATGACAAATGCAAAGCAATAATAAAAAACTTTGGGTTGGCGTTTTGTGGTGTACCATCTAAGGCATATATGATAGTATTGTTGCTGCCGGTATTATATAGATCAACTTCCACCTCCTGTTGTCATCCAGCAATATTGATATTATTAACTGAGTTTAAAAGGATTCAACAAAAAGGTACACATCTTGTGCACTTTTCTATAGACCACAGCCAGTAAAGATGAGTACTGAGGATAATGATAATATATCTAATGATATATGTGCTAACTGTGGTAAGGATGGTAATCTCAAAGCATGTACGGCATGCAATATGGTAAAATATTGCAATAGAGATTGTCAAATTGCCCACCGTCCACAACACAAGAAAGAATGTAAGAAGCGTACCAGAGAGTTGCATGATGAAAAGCTATTCAAACAACCACCACCTGATGATTGTCCAATCTGTTTCTTACGGATGCCATCAATTTTTAAGGGGTGGAGATATCAGCCATGTTGTGGAAAAGTTATATGCAGTGGTTGCTTTCATGCACCTGTTTATGATTACCAAGGCAATAAGGTTAATCAAGTTTGTCCGTTTTGCAGAGTCCCAGCACCTACTGAAGAGGAGTCAAACGTGAGATCTATGAAACGAGTTGCGGCAAGTGATCCCATTGCAATATACAACCTAGGATGTTACTATCGAGATGGAATGCACGGGTTTCAACAGGATCATACCAAGGCTTTAGAATTCTACCATCGGGCAGCAGAACTTGGTTATACAAGATCTTATTGCAGTATTGGAAATGCATACTATTATGGTAGAGGTGTGGAAAGAGATGCAAAGAAAGCTTCATATTATACTAAGTTAGCAGCTTTAGAAGGAGATGTACCTGCAAGGAATAATCTAGGTGTTGAGGAGATAAAGGCAGGCAATATAGATAGAGCTATCAAGCACTACATTATTGCAGTAAGGGGTGGATATGCTGATTGTTTGAACAAAATAAAAAGACTATACTCAAATGGGCATGCAACAAAAGACGACTACACACAATCATTGCGAGCTTATCAAGAATACTTGGGGGAGATTAAGAGTGTTCAGAGGGATAAAGCTGCTGCATTCAACAAGATGTACGAGTACTATTAGTATGGGTTCAGCAAATGTAGATCTTTCATATCAACTAAGTCTGGGATGCTATTATTCTTTTAAGACGTCTATATCTACCTCCATCTCCTCCAACTAAGTTCTGTTGTTACAAAAACATATCTCTCTCCCAATCTTCTAAACTTCTACTCCCATGATTTTAGCCACTTGAGGCATATCCTTATCACCGCGGCCACTCATATTGATTACAATAGTCTTTTCCTTTGGCAGAGTTTTGGCCAATTGGATTGCATAGTAAATGGCATGACTTGTCTCGAGTGCAGGGATGATACCCTCATACTCACACATCATTTTGAAACCTTCCAATGCCTCGTCATCTGTAACTGCCATATACTTTGCTCTTCCACTATCCTTCAAGAAGGCGTGTTCTGGTCCAACTCCGGGATAATCCAAACCAGCACTTACACTATGTGTATTCAAAGTCTGACCACTCTTCTCTTGAATAACATATGTTAATGCACCTTGTAATACTCCAGGTGTGCCCTTGGTCAGAGTGGCACAGTGCTGCTCATCCTTATCGATACCATGACCAGCGGCCTCTACTCCATGCAGTTCAACAGTCTTATCCTCAACGAAGGGGTAGAAGGCACCAATGGCATTCGATCCACCTCCAACACAGGCAATTACCACATCAGGAAGTGCACCAGTCTTCTCAATCATCTGTTCCTTGATCTCCTTTCCCATTACTGATTGAAAGTCTCGTACAATTGTAGGGAAGGGATGAGGACCTACTGCCGATCCGATAAGGTAGTGAGTATTACGAACATTGGTTACCCAATCACGCATGGCTTCATTGATGGCATCCTTTAAGGTTGCTTGCCCTTCCTTCACGGGGACAACCTTTGCTCCTAGGGTGTTCATACGGAACACATTTAACTTCTGACGCTCACAATCAACAGCACCCATGTATACAGTACAGTCCAATCCAAGCTTGGCACATATGGTAGCAGTTGCAACACCATGCTGACCTGCTCCAGTTTCGGCAATAATACGTGGCTTACCAATCTTCTTTGCCAGAATGGCCTGTCCAATTGCGTTATTGATTTTGTGTGCTCCCGTGTGTGCCAAATCCTCTCTCTTTAACCAAATTGTTGCACCTCCACACATTTCTGTTAATCGTTCAGCCTTATGCAATGGTGTGGGCCCTCCCACAAAGTCCTTACGGTAAACTTCTAACTCGGCTAAAAAGTCTGGATCATCCTTAATCTTGGCATACTCCTCTTCAATCTCTCGGAATGCCTCTGATAATGTCTCGGGGATGAACTGTCCACCAAATTTACCAAATCGTTTATTAATATTAAGTTGAGCAATTTGATCGGCAACATCATCTTCTGGTTTGCGTCCTAATATCTTGGCTTGATTGGATACTTCACTGCCCTGCTTACATCCTGCACTTAGTTCACCAACAATTTTCTTTACAGCCGCGACACGTTCAGCGGTACTCTCTCCTGCCTTTTGTACAGCCTTGAGAATAGCACTACCAACCACAACACCATCGCCAATATTGGCTACGCTTTGTACCATTTCGGGAGTAGAGATACCAAATCCAACCGCCAAGGGTAAGTCAGTCTGTGATCGAACACGTCCGATAAAGTCATTAAGATCCGTTGGCAACGCAGCTCGTGCTCCGGTAACACCCGTGGTAGATACACAGTAAATAAAAGTACTGGCAGTCTTGGCAAGATGTCCAATACGTGCATCAGTCGTAGTAGGTGCAATTAGTGGAATATTCGACAAACCAAATTTATTACATGATTTGGCCAAACGTGCTCCCTCCTCGGGTGGCAAGTCAACAATAATAAAACCATCAGCACCATACTCCTTGGCTTTTTCACACATGGTTTCGATACCAAATTGAAAGAAGGGATTGTAATATCCCATAAGTACTACTGGTACCGTTAATCCCTGTGATCGTGCAACCTTTACCATTTCTAGACATTGTGTGATGTCCGATGTTCCACCCTTGATGGCAATTTGATTCGTTTGTTGAATTGTTAGACCGTCGGCGGTTGGGTCTGTGTATGGTATTCCTAGTTCAATGATGGATGCTCCGCCTTCTTGCATACCCAGGAGAATGGCAGGTGTGTCTATTGGTTGGTTGAGAGAGAAGGAGGATGGAAGGATATGTTAGTTATGCAAAAAGCAAAAGTGGTATGCTAAATCATCTCCACTGCCACAGTTTATAAAGGGAAGCTGTCGGCGACCATCTCCATTGCAATTATATCTTTTATACACATCCTGTCAGCGCCCGGTATGTTTGAGATACCCCGATGTTCTTTGCAAACATCATCAAAGAATATCCATCCACATAATGTTCTTCATAGCAAATCTTATTTCTTACCTTCCTTGGTTGGAAATCCTGCAGTAACAAAGGTAACAAACGCTGCCTCTCCCTTCTCTTTACACTTAGCAAACGCATCCTCGATACGTCCACCGTGTCCTCTTTGCATTGATTCTACTGACATTGTTGATATTGAGTTGTATAATTTTTGTTGTTGGAAGTTGTTGCAATACTTTGTATATCGTACTTTTCTAATTGCAATACTACTTATGCGATAGATCTGATTAATAATGATGAATACGGTCGACTAAACACGGTTTCTACTTTTGTACTTCAATATATCTACCTATTGCATTGATGATATCGTACTCCAACTTTGCTCCTTCTTTGTCAATGAGTGGATGTCAGTTTTCAATGTTAAAACTCCTTTTAGGCTCTTTACTCTTTGGTGGTCATCCTTCTTGCTTCTCTGCCCGACTCCGCCTTCCGCCCGGCCGCCCTCTTCACCTTTATCTCTATAACAGGGTACCGTCTGCATCTATTTAAAGATAAAGATTAAATATACTGATTGATATATGTTGATTCTAGTATGAAGAGTTTTGGACACCCCTTATTTTCTACAACATAGAGAGAGATATGATGCCAATTTTCATAGATCATTTCTACATCACGACTTTCCAGAAAAACAATTGAGGATATATCCAACATATACGATAGAAACAGTCAGGGAAAGAAGATAGGATTCACCTTCAGCAGTACAACAAAACAAATCCCCACCCCTCTACTTTCTTTCTACTCATTCGAATTCTCTCTAAGGCTCTTCACACCACTTGTTCTCCTCCCGAACCTGAGCCTCCTCCTCGGGGCTGAAATCATTGGCAATATTGAAAGTCTTGCGGATCTCCTCGGGTGTCTTTCCCTTGATCATACTTGCCACGGTGGCACATGTCAAATCCAATAATGGCTTGATATCCATGTAATTGGCAGCCAAGATAAGTTCAAATAAAAGAACTTGTTCAACGGCAACAAACTCGGCATACCACTTCTGAACAACCTCGGCCATATTGGCAGACTTGAGTGGCTTCTCGATCTCGGTCATGGGCTCGGATGAGTGGTGGGTGCAGAATTCAATAACCTTACGAAGGACGGCGGCCTTGACGTTGGGAAGGGGGATTTCGGTAACATCCTCATCATCACAGTCCTCTGTGGTTATTAAATGTTTGGATATAGGGGTTAAAGGGGTTATAAATTAGTATTATTAATTGGGATTTAATAACCATTTAATATTTCGTAATAATATGTATAAAATATAACACTACTTACCCTCAAGCATACCCTTAACAAGTTCTGACATTCTAGCAACTTCAATATCTACGGTGAAGTCATCTCCCTCCTTGCTAACCTGTAGATTTAATTAATAAAAAGGTGGGATTATATAATGATGTTAGAGATGAAAATACAATCAATTTTGCAATAACAAATAAGGCCAAACAATCCCAATCTGAACATAATATCCAAAAATTATATGAACCACCCCGGAATGCCCTATCCATAAACACCACCACCTAAACCAAAAGACACGTATAATATATCATTTAACATAGTAAACAATCCAATACATAATCCCCAGCCAAATAAACAGGGGTTTAGAGAGAAGGCTCAACCAGCCGGAAGGTGCATATCTTTTATATCTTGTGCACGTCTCCACCTCTCGTACCGCACAAGCCGCCAACCAATACCCCCTTAAACAAAACATTCAACCATATAAATCCCACACGTAATAGAGGCACATCGTTAATTCCACAAATATCACCACGTCCCAATCTTTTAATACAAGATCTTAATACCCACAGGATTCAATCATGTGCACTAAGAAATCTTCACCCTTTCTCCAAACCGGCGCCGGCACAAACACAGCACATTGCAATTGCAGTACATAATAAATATATATGTATTATATACTGCGGATATACCCCGACATGCATCAATTTACCCATACATAATATCCAAACATAAAATGCTAGCCAATAAATCCTTGGCAGAGATGAACTTAAAATTTTTAACACAATGCCGCCTGCGCGTCGGGCTCAAATGAACCCACCCGAATAACAGACACTTACCAACTTGACGTTTCCAGAATCGACCTCCATGTTTGATTTGTTTTATGTTGATGGTGTGAGAGAGAGAAAGCTTTGTTTTGCTAGAGTTGTGATGTTGTGAGGCAGATTTTTCTGGAGTCCCAAGGGAATAATAAATCGTGAAGTAAGTAAGTCGACTGTATATTAGTTCCTATGTATATATATTGTGTACTGGGTACCCATTTTACCCAAGGGAACAGGAATAAAATTGCAACCGCCGCCCAAATTTATTCACATATCGATCATCTTTCACTTGTGCACATAACATTAGATACCAAACAACACCATATCCACCAACATACACCGTACCCTTCCAACTTTTCTATATAATATAAACAACAATGTCAAAACCAGACTTTACAAACGATGATCGATTCGATGGACTATACGTCAACATTGCAAATCAAACACAAGGCATTGAACCATTATTAGATACTGTCTTCTCATTCCTACGACGTAAATCTGACTTCTTCAATGGACCACCCGGTAGTGGTGAGAATGGTACCGAGAATGCTATTAATACAGTTAATGCAGTATTACAAAAACATGCTGATATATACTTGAAGGATAAGAAGAAGAAAGAAGATGAAATTGCAAAGAGAGAGGAGATTAAGCGTAAGAAGAAGGAGAAGGAAGAGGCAGCTGCTGCTAAAAAGAAACAAGAGATGGAAATGAAGAAGAAGCAACCTGAAGAAGAGGATGGTATTATTGAATTGGATGCTGATGGAGGATTTGATATATCACAGGCAGCAGAGGATACTACTAAATCATCTGCCAAAGTGGAAGAGAAGAAAAGTGAAGCAGCATCATCAAACGATATCTGTAAACCAGCTCCACCAAACAAAGATGACGAGGATGAAGAAGAAGATGATACTCCACCACCAGTGGGTAACGGCGGAACAGTCTATGGAAAGTATGTATGGACACAAACACTCCAAGAACTCATTATTAACATTCCTTTACCGGACAATACTCGGGGTAAGGACGTAAATGTTACAATGAAGAAGAATCATCTCAAGGTTGGTCTCAAGAATCAAAAGGATTTAATAGTCAATGATGATCTCACAAACACGATCATTGTGGATGATTCCTTCTGGACAATTGAGGATGGGAATCGATTAGTATTAACATTCACAAAGTTGAATCAAATGGAATGGTGGCCGTCAGTATGTAAGTCTGATCCCAAGATTAATATCCAAAAGGTACAACCAGAGAATTCACAATTGAGTGATTTAGATGGTGAAACACGTCAGACTGTGGAGAAGATGATGTATGATCAACGACAGAAGGCTATGGGATTACCTACGGCGGATGAACAGAAGAAGAATGATATATTGGAGAAGTTCAAGGCACAGCATCCGGAAATGGATTTTAGTAATTGCAAGGTCAATATGTGAGAGTTGGGAATATATTTAGCTTACTAAATTGAGTAGAATCAATCTGTTGTTTAGTATTAAGCGGCAAGTCAATTCATCGTAACATCTTTCTGCTAGACAAGCAACTTGACTAATACAACGACAGCTACCCATCTTATGTCCAAATAGCAGTAGCAGCTACCAGCAGCAGATCTAGGAGTCCACTGTGATTGTGTAGTTCCAAACCATCCATCCTCTAGTATGTCAAAATCTTCATTCTGTACACGAGGCGGTGGCTCGTCTAACCCATCATTTCTAGATGCCAACTCAGTGGGATCATAGGCTTCAAAAGAAGCCCAATCATCTTGTGATGAGTAGTCTTCACCAAAGTAATAATCACTAAATGGTTCATATTCAATAGTTGGTATTTCCAAATCTTGAATTGGTGGTTCATAGCTGTTGACACTGTTATCAGTATCATCTTGTATTACTAAATCACCATAAATTTCTTTATCTAATGTATTGGTATCTAACACTGCCTCACATTGATCACTATCTAATGCTAATATACTTTCATACCGTATATCAAACATACGTCGTATTTCACTTGCCGGTATCTTATATGCACTATCCATATAAGATGTTAATGCCAAGTTGGCTCCAAAGTTACTAGCACACTCTCGTTGTCGTGGCGTACCGTGATGTGAATTAATAGTTTGTTCACAGTCACCCATTGAATATGCAGCACGATGGACTTGTAGTAGTCTATTGGATGACATTCTTCCACCACTGGAATGTGCATTATAATACGAACCGAAGACATCAGCCATTATTTCATGTCGTCGTGTTTCCTGTGACTTTGTCCATCCATTATTTGTATTGACTTTATCCATAACTCCCAAGTCATATTGTAAATGATGTCCAAATTCATGTGCATGTATATAACTTGGTCCATCGGAGTGTAAATTCAACCATTCTAGAAAGTTGAATACACCATCACCTATTAGTATTGAATCCTTTTCACGTTTACTACCGTCTGGATTTCGACTCTGTATTGCCATGGCGTTTGCTGTTAGTATGGGATTGTTATATCGTTCGGGTATTGAATCTATAATGCTTTGTATCTTCTTTGCTAATGTAAATGCTTCACTACCATCTAGATTATATATCTGTTGTAATGTTGGTACTAACTTTGTATCATCTTTCAAATCCATTCCATGCATACCTAATAATAAGACATGACTATCTTCAGAACTTGACCAGAATGATGTGATTAAATTATGATTTGATTTCATTTCAGTTGTTCGATCACCATATACACCAAAGTATTCCGATGTACCGTCTGATGATGATACATGATGTTTATAGAGGTAGGATAATGATGTAATGTTATATGTATTGATTTCATCCCATGTTTCGATACCTATTGATTCGATTAATGATATGAACCACTTTTGGAGTGGTGAGAGACATTTTGTGGTAGTAGTAAGTTGACGATTCTTCTTATTACTTCTTTGATATCGTGTTGATGATATAATCTTTGATGCAGATTGCAACTCACGATGCCATTTACTTTGTTGTTGTGCATACAGTAATGCTTCATGAGCTTGTTGTGTAGGTTTGAGATATCTTGACGACGATATAGAAGATGCGGCGGCCACAATATAATAACTAAACAAAACAAAGAGGTGTATTATGCCTAAGCATATCATCTCATAGATCTAATCAGCAAAGTATATGCACAGCACCTCTCTTGAGAGCCTCTTTACTCAATCAATGGCTGGCTAAACGGAAACTCTGTTCTTACGATGTTTTAGCAGCCCTCACTCACCTCAGCCGCCTCTCATTCCTCTACACGTACACCCATACATCCTTCAAACACACCTAACATGCTTATAGGGCAGATAAGGTATAGATACTCCGAATAAAGGCAGTGCTTGTTTCTAATTCTAAGATTTAATATTTCTATTAATTTTTTGCACATATCATGTGTCCACATCCTAACCGACATATTGTATTGTCTCCTCCTCTTCAATTATACACCAACGTCAGGCTCTTTCCAGAGACATGTACAGAGCATACTTATATCCTGGAGTTGCTAGCATTGGTAAGTTTTTGCTTGCAAAAATCACTTCATTTCCTCCCCTCTATCTATCACATCATCACTCCTCACTTGTATCACTTGCAAAACAGTGCCAATACTAAACTCCATCACCTAATACTAATACTCTAACAACCTTGACATTATCTTTCATTGCCTTGGTTCTACTCGAATATCATGGCGGAACAATGGCTTTTAAACGCTGCCGCAGTTGAGGCGAGGATGTTTCGTCGAGATTTGATATCTTCAGGATATGAAGTGGCAGTTGCCCGTGATATGTCTACCTTTGTCTGTTGCTTGCTCGAAGATAACTCAACGTTGTGGACAAGAGCTGATAAAGATGATAAATTGAAACTTTCAATGGGTATCAGAAGTGATAGGCCGCTTCTCCAGCATGATGAGCGTCTCCTACCATACTGGAACAGATTCACTGAAGCCTTGTCTTCTGTCGCTTTCGGCAAGCGTACTTGTATCTCCTTTAGCCTTGTCAAAGTGCAAATGAGCAAAAACGTGATGGATATGCTGCTACAATCGTTGAAGAAGGTACCACTAGACTGGTTGTACTTATACAATAATGCCCTTGGAAATGATGGTTTCAACTGTTTGGTCGAACTTCTCAATACAAACACCTCACTTAAGTCCTACTGCATCGAGTCGAATCCTATTGAATCAGACGTTGTTGCAATTAAGCTTGTCAATGCTATAATTGATCATCCGAATGTAGACGACGTCATGCTTGATAAGTGCGAAATCGGTAAAAATAATGGAGTAATGAAAGCTGTTCTTCCTCTACTCCATTTGAAGGAAGTTTCTCTTGACGGCAACCATATCGGTTCATATGGGGCGGAGCTCATCTCTGATAGTTTAGCGACGAACCCCACTATTCAAAAGTTGTTTCTACGAGATAACTTGCTGAATGATGCCAATGCCAAGAAACTTTCTGAATCTCTCAAGACAAATACTAATCTACAAGTGCTCTCCCTTGCTGGGAACCTCATCACTCGAGATGGTATGGTATGCCTCTTATTGTTGGTATGCAACATCAATAGTTTGAATGCCATCAGTGATTCCAACCACAATTGCTTGGTCAAGATTGACGATGGAGAATATTCTTTTCTATCCAAATATTTTAATGAGGTCAACAACACGTCTATTCGTCCTGCTTACAATAGGCAAGTAAAGATATTCAAGGCTTTGATGAGGAATACTCAAGAGTGTAGTGAGAAAGATACTCCTATTGAAGCGATGCCAAGGGTTCTTGCTTTACTTCATAACACTGCCTTTTATAAACTGGATGCACTATTCAGGTTCATGAAGGAGTGGAACATGCCTCTCTTATATACCAGTCGTCTTGGCAAGGAGCCGCGTCGGAGCAAACGTATTAGGAAGAAGATGGTTACTGAGTTCATGGGGAAGAAATGAAGCGTAGGGTTTGTTGTCCATCGTAGGAGCGTTGTAGATGTTGATGTTGATTAATTTGGATGGAAGTCATCTTGTGTGAGTAGATTCTAATAATGTGTAGACTGATCTTGTTGTCCTCCGATTCGTACTACATTTTATCTCATCGTAATCATAACTATAACTAACAACGGCACTGCTAATGATATTGATAATGAACCGCTTCTAAACTGATACCCAGAATTGTCTTGAGTTTCATTTGATGGAGTACCATTTGGCATATCTGTATTTGACGGATTACCATTATTGGATTGTACTTTTGATCTGATTTTGTCCAATCGTGATGATTCAACTCCAAGGAAGTCTTCCTTTCCATCACCAGTAAGAGAGTCTACTAGACTGATAAAGGAAACTAGACATTCTATTTCAATTGATTCGATACAATCATCCTCGTCAAAACTGTTTGCTGCACAGTTAACTTTCAAATGATTGTAGCAGTTGCCATTGTTGCAGATGAATAAAGCTAATCTATCAAGATCTCTAGAATCGTTAACCTTGTATACAAATCTTGCCATGGCATCTGTTTTCTGCTTGATTGAACAACCGTCATGATTGTCCATATTAGAAACAATACTTGTAATACTTGATACACAACCGAGAGGTTCGACACATGATGATTGAATGTTATTCTCACTGGCAACGAATATTGATTCTTCCGATATGATGTCACCATGAAGTGCACACTTATCTTGTGTCGACAGAGCTGCAGCCTCTTCATTGAGTCGTTCACATTCACATTTACCAGACGATTCTTGTAACGTATCGAGTACGGTTGTTTCCAGCTTTAATAAATCTTCATATGAGTCAGGTGACATACTGTTAATGATAGATAGGAAGCCTCTCAAGCAAGCACAGGATAATGATTCTATGCACAAAGTGACATCACTTTGACACGTTTTCAGTAGAGAATAGCATTCATCGTCATCGCCACTGCTGTTGCATGCCAAGTTTGTTGTAGCATCAAATGTATCCTTGGCATCACTTAGAGTATATATGAACTTGCTATTGGCATTTGTTACCGCGCATCCATACTCAATGAATCCATTTACCACAGTTGAAACTTGTTCTGCACATGATTGTGCTCCTGTACATGTATCCGATACTACCGTATCATCACCAGCCAATATATCTCCCTCCTTGATAATTTGATTTGCCAATGCACAAGTTTCACTATTCTCTAATGTCACCGCTTTTGAATTAAGTTCTTCACATCTACATGTTGTACCAGTTTGTTGTATGTTATCATTAATTGCAGTATCCAACTGAAGTAAATAATCACCATCTTCATCACCATTATCATTGTTGTTGTTAGAGTGTTGTAATATTTCAATAACATCTAGTAAATATACCATACAGTCACATGCAACGTATTGAAAACAATCTCCATCTGTTGCTGTAATTGGATTATCATTGCAATATTCTATAGCACTTTGTATATTTGTATAACAATCTCCTTTACATGCCAAGTTTGTTAGTAGTGTTAGTCCTTCTTGGCTTTCATTCACTTTGAATATAAAGTTTGATACGGTTAAGCTGAAGGAAGAAGGAAGGAGTATAAGAGAAGAAGTAGTGAGAGAATTGAACAGTGATGAATATATGTTTATTTCAACAATATACAAAAATACATAATAGTATCAAACGTACCCTCCGGTAACTTCACATCCTTCATCTGCAAGACGAGCAACAACATCTACAATCTGTAACAAATGTTGTCCATAATTTATAGATATAAATATGATGTATGAGGAACCTTCATACAGTTAGCATCTAATCAACACCTCATCAACTATCACATATCTCACCTCATCTATACAATTACTAGGATTGTAATTCCTAAGCTGTGCCGAACATGTGGCATCAACATTCAATGTAGTACCCGCTAATATATTTTCATTATTGAATATTGTATTGAAAAGTTCACATGATTGACTGCTTTGTAATGCAGCTGCCTATATTTATATTATATAAGTAATATTAATATTATAGAAGGGATATCAATGAGATGAGTATTTGACATGATCAGTGTATGATAACGGGTACCATGTATTGCATAGATCATCTTACCAGAAAGTTTAATTCCGTACAGCGGCTTTCATATAACATATAAGAATAATTGTAACAAATAAGTATGTAAAGAGTAGGAACGGTAAGGTCTGAAAACACTAAACACGTGAGAGAAAACACAAAAAGTCTTCACTTACCTAACATCCGATCTATCCGCATAGATTGATAAAAATATGGAGATAAAAAGAACCGCTTGCATAATTGTCTTCGCCTTCATCTTCTACCAGCAATCACCTCAATCGACATCACTTCATCATCATTATCATTGTCTCATATCTCGAAACTTGTTTTGCAACGATCAAAAGGATACCTAAGATACCACCTCAAACTTCTGCTCTGGCACCTCAGAGATGTGGGCTTGCTATAATGTGGTTGTTTGGCATTGTATAGGTGTATAACAAAGTGATGAACACTCCCAGCATGATTTTAGGTCCCTCTGCCATACTTTTACAGCCCCATGTTGGCAGGTTTCTTGCCTCAGATCTCGATTTTTTGCCCACTCTCAGGTAACATTTGGCCATCAAGTGGCACCTCAGAGATGAAGGCTTGCCACAGTAGTGGTTGTTTGGCATTGTATAGGTGTATAACAAAGTGATGAACACTCCCAGCATGATTGTAGGTCCCTCTGCCATACTTTTACAGCCCCATGTTGGCAGGGTTCTTGCCTCAGATCCCGATTTTTTGCCCACTCTCAGGTAACATTTGGCCATCAAGTGGCACCTCAGAGATGTAGGCTTGCCACAGTAGTGGTTGTTTGGCATTATATAGGTGTATATCAAAGTGATGAACACTCCCAGCATGATTGTAGGTCCCTCTGCCATACTTTTACAGCACCATGTTGGCAGGTTTCTTGCCTCAGATCTCGATTCTTTGCCCACTCTCAGGTAACATTTGGCCATCAAGTGGCACCTCAGAGATGAATTCTTGCCACAGTAGTGGTTGTTTGGCATTGTATAGGTGTATAACAAAGTGATGAACACTCCCAGCATGATTTTAAG